>Ga0209751_10000253_pt1 | contig 57044 bp, 47 predicted proteins | sample RifCSP13_1_FD_184019 | JGI IMG/M metagenome (GOLD analysis project Ga0209751, IMG submission 184019) | Soil microbial communities from Rifle, Colorado - Rifle CSP2_sed 13_1 (SPAdes) (version 2) | ecosystem: Environmental > Terrestrial > Deep subsurface > Rock core/Sediment | place: Rifle...
GAGCCACTTAGGTTTGCAGAGGTTCATTGGTTCTTCCGCGGGTCGTTGGCGCCGATAGAGAATCGGGTGCTCACAAAGGGTTGCTAACAATTTTCGGCTGATCGATTCGCAACACCGCACTTATACTCCCAGAAGCTGCCGGAATCCCGGCCGCCAAACGATTTTGAAGTTCACCGTTTTTCGGATGCTCACACAGACTTGGCTTGCAAGATGACGATTCCCGCAAATCCGGTCCCAGCTAAGTTCGGTAGCAAAGTCCGCAGTCGGATTAGCGCCGGCGAACCAGTGTTATCGCCAAGCCTGCGTCATCGAGCCGCAGAATTAGGCTGGGTCTTGTCGGGTAAGTTTGCACTAATGGGGGCCAACGCCGCGCTAATGCTGCTGCTAGCGTGGGTAATGGAACTAAGACGATACGGGCTGCTGGTTGCCGCAATTAGCAGCCAACTGCTTTTGAGCCGTGTCCTGTTGCTCGGTGTGGATTTCGGGATGATCCGTCTCCGAGGCTTACCTGAATTCCGCGAAAACTCCGGGAAGATTGTGCGGGCGGGTTTGACCGTAATCTTTTACGCGACTAGCGTACTCGCGCCGATACTGATGACATTCTGGTTATTGTCGTTCTGGCTACCAAGCATGCAAGCACCGCTCTGGCTGATCGGTTCGATCTTTGCGGGAGCAGTTGGGATGGCTCTCGTAGATTACAACTGCTGTTGCCGGCTCTCCGAATTGCAGTATCGCGCCGCTGGTCTGGTGCAGAGCGCGACAGGTCTCGCACGATTCGTACTTACAGGCTCGGCTGCCGTTTTTTTCTCCGCGCAACCTCACCTTGTGTTCCTGGCTTATCCAAGTGCAGGGCTTTTGATCGGATTGGCCTTGACTACGGCCACATGGCGTGCAAACCCGCTAAAACCAGAATCCAAGGTCGTGCTGCGATTGCTTCGGTTCTCGCTATGGCTTGGCGCGACGAACATAACGATCATCCTAAGTCTTTATCTAGGGATATTCATCCTGATGTTATTAAGACAGGAAGCTCAGACTGGAATTTTCGGTCTGAGCCTTACTGTTAGTTTAGGGTTTTTTGCCGTATACAATGCATTCGGAGAATATGTTTTCCCGCAGATGGCCCGACTAGGGAATACAAAGGACCTGCAGAGATTCTTGACTCGTGCTCTGGTTGGTGCATTGGTAGTCGCTTCAGCCTGTGTGCCTATTGTTATTGTTATCGGTGTGATCTTGCCCAGGTTTCTGCGACCAGAGTTGCGCGAAATGTCTCTCAGCTTCTATTTCCTCGCCGCCTCCATGTTACTCCTTATAATTCAGGCTCCCTTGGAGGGTGCATTCATATACTTGCTTCGACCACACTTTGTGGTGGCCGTGTGGTTGCTTCGAGTTGTAGTCACGCTTTTGCTTGGATTTGTTCTTGCCTCAGAGAAGGGAGCCTTTGGTGCAGCGATCGCCCAGGCGGGTGCTGGGCTGATCCAATTAGGTACGTGCGTGGTAATTGCCGTCATCATGTTGAGCCCGTCCGTCAACAAGGATTATCGGGCACGCCCGGAGAGGGACGTTGATTTGTAGTGTCTTCCCGGAGGCGATCCGGAGTTTAGGCAATGAATAGAACAACTCACCGCGCCCTGAGAGGGTTATTCAATCCAAGCTTTGTGCTTGTCAGTTTGCTGGGAAAGTTACCACTGAGTTTGTTTTTTGAATTGCGCCTGGAAATAGATGCACTAGATCGTCCGTACTATGGTTATGGACTCTTGCGGGCGGCGAAGGAGGCAAAGGCATTAGGCCTTAATAGAATTTCAGCCATCGAATTTGGAGTCGCGCGCGGAAATGGTTTAATCGCGATCGAAAAACTGGGAAAAGCGATCACTAGAATCTGCGGAGTTAGGATTGTCCGGACTGCCGGAGCCCGCCGATTATAGAGACCTGCCGTTTATTTGGCAGAAGAGTTTTTTTAGGATGGACAAAAGTGCACTGGTTAGCAGGCTGAGGTCGGCCAAGTTGTTCTTAGGGAACGTCAAGGAAACAGTCCCTGAATTTGCAGAACAAGAGTTTTCGCCAATCGGCTTTGTAAGTTTTGACTTGGATTTTTATTCTTCAACTCGTGATGCGCTCCGCATTTTCGACGTTGATGATTCGAAATTGTTGCCCAGAGTGTATTGCTACTTCGACGATATCATGGGTAACGACGCGGAAATCACAAGTCAATATACGGGAGAACTGCTTGCGATACGTGAATTCAATGAATCGCATAAGGACAGAAAAATCGATTTGATTCCTGGATTAAGGCACAAACGAGTAATTAGATCAGCCTGGCCTGATTTCATCTATGTTATGCATAGCTTTACTCACCCGAAATACAATCAATACATCTATCCCGAGACGCACAGATGAGAGTGCTATTCTGGAGCTGTAGTGTGAGTGCGAAAATGGTTTCCGTCACACGGGGAATTCGCGCAGTTTCAAAAGCATGAACGACACCTTCGATTTTGAGCCCCAAGATACGGATCGCGAGGTGACTCCCGGAATCGGTGCTCACACCAGCCAGTTGCGGTCTGCGGGAGAAGCTTTGTCACTAGGCGTGGCAGGCACGCTTGTTGGCTTAAAGTTTCCTGCGCTGCTGAGAGAGATGAAGCGGGCGCAATGGCTGGCACAATCTGAATTGGAGGCGCGAGCCGAGCCGCGGTTAGCTCGTCTGCTGAGGCACGCGGCCGAGAATGTCCCATTCTATCGGGACACTTATGAGCGTCTTGGTTTGGCTCCTGGTGAGCTGCTAACGATCAAAGATCTGCAAATGTTGCCGGTGGTCAGTAAAGCGTCTTTCCTTGCAGAACCGGCGGAGCGTTTCCTAGCCTCGGGAACGCCGCCATATGCCAGCGTAACTACGGTAACGTCTGGATCGACGGGCGAGCCGTTTGCGTTCGCTCTTGATCGTGGCAAGTTACGCCGGATCTTTGCCAGCCATATTTTTTATGACTCCTGGTACGGGGTGCGCCCGTTTCATCGGGGCATGCGAATTGGCTCACCTAGCTCACAGCCCTCGCCTCTCCCGTCGGACATGCCCACCGGGTTCCGCCTTCGCCAGGAATTTTCGAGGCGGCTCCAGCATCTGTATGAGGCGCTTACTCTGAAAAAGATTAAGCTTTGGTCGTTCGATGAAAAGCAGGCGGCCGACATTTACCGCCAAATAGAGACGGTTCGCCCTTTCTACGTGTACTCCGGCGCATCAACGCTAGCGGCTCTCGCGGACATGTTGTTGCGACAAAATCTTCGCTTGCGGAGACCACCTCATTGTGTCATTTCGATTGCCGAGACCATGACTCCGCACCGGCGGCGTTTAATTGAAACTTACTTCAGGGCGCCAATAGTCAATCGCTATGGTCTTCGCGAACAAGGATACTGGAGTGCACAGAGCTGCCCCGAGGCTCCGGAGCATTTCCATGTGAACACGGAGTTAGTGGTTCTTGAAGTCTTAAGGCAAGATAGCTCGCCCGCTCCGGAGGGCGAGATAGGCAGGATCGTCATTACTGATCTCTTCAACTTCTCGATGCCATTTATTCGGTACGAGACTGGAGACTTGGGAGTTATTGTGGCAGGCCCATGTGCCTGCGGGCGCGGTTTCCCGCGGCTAGGGCCGATCGACGGACGATCACACGAGTGCATTCGGACACCGTCGGGCAAGATAGTGACTCCAGCTCGATGGTCGCATTTTCTTTTTGTTCATAAGACAGAGTACGCTGAGGCCGTTTGCCAGTACCAACTCATGTGGCAGCCACCAGATCGCGCCCGCTTGATGATCGTTCCCTCTGAGAGCTTCAGCGGCGAGACACAGAAGCGTCTCAGAGACGACTTGGCCTGGCTTCTCGGAGAGGATGTGCTGGTTTCGGTAGAGACTGTCACTGGTATTCCACCGGAGAAATCCGGCAAGCGACCCATAGTCAAGATCCTTGATTGCTAGCTACAGCGAAGAGCGAGCACGTGAGAAGCACTGCAACCTGTACGGATAGGAAGACCCACCTGCCGTGATCATGCGACCCATTCGTGGAGTCCTTTTTGATGTCGATGGGACTCTGTATCATGAGCGACCCCTGCGGTACTTCATGAGGCTCGAGTTCTGTAGTCTTCCGCTCCGCGAAAGGTCATGCAGGTCGGCGTATGAAATTTGGTGCGCGCTTCAGCACTTCCGCCGCGTGAGAGAAGGTCTACGCTGCTTCGGAGAACTTGACTCTCGTCTCGAGGCTTTTCAGTACATCGAAGCTGCACGCCAAGCCGGGGAAGACCCGGCGAGAATGGAAGCGATCGTCACAGAGTGGATCTATCAGCGCCCGCTGAAATATCTCAAGCTGTGCAAACGACGTGGCCTCGATACGTTTCTGAATTTTTTGGAGAAGCGAAGTGTCAAGACGGGTGTATTTTCTGATTACCCTGTGGTCGATAAACTTCAGGCTCTCGGCCTGGCGGACCAAATGTCTTTAGCGCTCTGCTCTGTCGATCCTGGTATTAACGCCTTCAAGCCACATCCCAAAGGGTTCCTTCATGCGTGCAGATTATGGGAACTATCCCCGGCAGAAGTGCTCTACATCGGTGATCGCCCGGACGTTGATGCGACTGGCGCAGCAAACGCCGGCATGCCCTGTATCCTGCTTGGCGGAACGCATGGCATGAGGAACACTAACGAGTCCGGGTGGTCCTTCTCATCCTTCAAGAGATTGCAACACGCGATAAGCATGTACTGCTGATGATCAAATGTTTCTTAGACTGCTCGGTAATTATGGAACTGGCTGGTCCGAAAAGACCAATTCCCCAAACCTGATCGGTACGTGAAAGTCTCCCTTTAAGGTTGGCGACCATGCGAGTTCGTACCGTAGTGGCTTTTTCTCTATCCTATAAAGATTTAATCGCCAACGGTCACCCGTTCGAGGTGGAAGATTTGGAGCTGTGACGATATCTTCCATCGGTAGCGCTATCTCACACGTCCATTCCCGGTCTCCGGCTTCACCGTCCACGGTTCCGATCACCTGAACGGCCCATCGAAGCTTCTCACTGTTCCAGCTTTCGAAATGCAACGGCTTACGTACATCTCGCAAGTAAATGTCGAGCATAGTTCCCAGCGGGTTTACCTCTAACTCAATGTAATCGGGTTGTCGAGGATCAGCTTGCAAAAACACTTCTACGGCTTCCTCTTCCCATAGATGATCATCGCGATGCTTGAGGGTGGCCCAAATGTTTTCGTCCTCACAGCGAAATGACAAATAAAGAAACGTTTCGTCATAGAGGACTTTGATTTGAGTTCTGGAGAAGCTGGCTGTGGACTCGACGTTTGTAACAAGATCACCGACAAGTGGGACTTTCGCCCAAGCCGATTCGTCCAAACGTCCATCTATCTGGATCGGTACGGTCGTGCGGAAAACGTGATAAGTCGGAACGGGGGGATTGGCTGTGCATGCCCAGAAAGCTAGCAGGCCAATGACTATTAGTCGTGATGACTTACACTTATTCACAAGAATGTCATGCGTCTAAGAAGTGCAGATTTGTTTGCGATTGGTTCTCCACTCGGCAATCGTGTCCGAAGGCCGCGCAACCTCAGGTTGAACGCCAAACAGGGAATATACGTGTTTTTCTCCCCTCTTGGCCTCCCTCGAAACCGTTCCCAACGTGATATCCGGCATCTTTGAAAATCTCCTGGGGTGTGCGCTGGTGTCTCCACAAATTATCATCGACGGCTATCCAAAAATGATCTCCTTCCAGAGCCGTAAGGTCATTTATCGCAACCGACTGAAACATCTCGCGAGCCAGCCAGTTGTTGTCTATTGTTCCAACTACGATGACTTCAAAACTCTGTGTGTTAGAGGTTAGGTGAAACCAAGTGATGTAAGCCGTCTGACTATCCAACGCATAGACTTTAACGTCATTGGTCGTAGCCGGTTCGGATTGAGCGATTTGCTGGGCCCAACTGTCCATCCTGATGCCTCGGTGGAGAGGTCTTGGGCATACTTCGCAACTGAAACCCATCGAGAGAGTTTGGAAGCCGGCGATTATTCCCCACGCGAGTACAAGTGACAGCCCTGCGGTACTGGCCCATCGTGGACGTAGCCGATTTAGCGCCACCGCTACCAGAATCAAGTAGGGTACCGCCACCAGAATGAGAGCTCGTGGGAGCCAAAATCGGCTTGCGTAGACCAAAAAAACAGGCAGGAAACCAAATACGAAAAGCAGCGAGAACGTACTCGTTTCCTGTTTAAGCCGACCTCGCGAGTTGAGAAAAATCTGACAACCCCACAAGATTATTGGGCACCCATATAAGAGCAGTCCCAGTCTCCCGCTCCTCCGAAAACTGAAAGGGTTACCATTTAGCTCGGTGAAGAAATCAGCCACGCTACGCAGATGAGGCAAGTCCATCCATGACAAATTGTCGTGTAACCCTCTTTCTGAATAGACTTGAGCTACCATAAAGATCCAGGGACTAAAACAGAATGCTATTGCTACAAGAGATGCTAAGAGGAATCGAAACCTTTGTGCTGGCCAAGACCCGAGACTATCTTGATCTCCGCCGGCAGATTCAAAACGAGTAAAACCGTTTGGGGATGAGGCACTAGAGGCGAAGTGGCGGACCAGTTCGTAGCCCGATAGGTAGACAAGTTCTGATCCGACAATAAACCAGCCAAAATAGTGGGTAAATACCAGCATCAAGTTCACGAAAAGGAGTGCCCAGAGCAACCTCCACGATGCAACGCGTGATTTAAGGAATCTCACGAACAACCAAAGAGAAGATAAGCTCAAGAATAGTAATAGACCGTACATACGCAGGAACTGCGAGTAATAGACCAAGAATCCATTCACAGCTATCAACCCGACAGCTAGATTTCGTTCAGTTGCGCTTAGGTTCAATTGACGACAAACTCCGAGCAGCGGAAAGATTGAGATCGTTGCGATTAGAATTCCAAAGAGCCTCAGCCAGAGCAAAGACTCTCCTCCAACTTCGACCCATATCTTAAGCAGCACGTAAAACAAAGGCGGATGAACCATATCCCGCCTAACAAAGTGAATCAGCCCACTCCAATCGTGACGGACGGCGTGAACACTGAATATCTCGTCGAAATTTAGAGGAGTCGCCGTTAGGTTTGAGGCCCTGACTCCTACGAACAATACAAGGGCGAGAAGGAAGAATCCCGAGGCCAAATTGTTTGGTTTGAGCGCGTTTATCAATGAATTCCACGCGCCCATCATCTGTTGCCTGAGATGCAAAAGGTCTGGCAAAGTCGGAGATCCTACCAGTTAATTTCGGAAATAGAGAATCCCAGCACCAGAGAAATTCAGGGCCAAACAACAAACCTAAGGGACAATGTTGCTGGGCGCGATCTCACCTTGCTTGGCACTGAGGTTTATTGTAGCTTTGCCATCGTTAGTTGTCATAGAACACTGCGAACCCGATTGGGATGGAGTCTCACTCGAATTGAGAAGTAAAGAGAAATAGAAAAATTGGGTCAAAGTGTGGTGAGCAGGAGCACCATAATATCAAAGGCTACAGTAAGGCACTTCTAGCATTAATCATAACGACGGTTGTATTGTCGCCTTTCATTTTTTCGCCCTCGTTAAGACAAGGCCTCAAGACACGCGGACCTCTCAAAGCACTCTTCCTCAGGTATTCCAAATGGAGATATCACTGGCGAGCTCCGTCCGATATGGGCAACGGTAAGAACGCCCTGGAGATAATCATCGAAGGGCCCATGGGAATCGGAGAAGACAGTTCAGGAAATCTATACTTCTCGGACAGAGACGCGAGGCTTGTATGGAAGATTGAGCCGGTGGGAAGGGCAACCGTCATAGCCGGAACAGGAATGACTACTGGGCCAGAAGGACTTCCAGGCGGAAGCGTGTTAGCGCTCGAGGTGGATTTTGCGTCGCCCGAGGGACTTGTAGTTGACCATGACGGGAACGTTCTGCTTGCAGATTCCTATAACCATGCGATTCTCAAAATCGATCGACAAGGATACTTGACGCATTTTGCAGGGAATGGTCAACGAGGCTTTAGTGGTGATGGCGGGAAAGCGACTGAGGCGTCACTATCCTTTCCCTATGATGTTCGTCTTGACTCAAAAGGAAATGTCTATATCGCGGATACACATAATCACCGCATCCGTAGGATTGATCGCAATGGTGTGATCTCCACCGTTGCAGGTACGGGTGTGCCGGGCTACAGCGGGGATGGTGGTCCAGCAATTAACGCCCAGTTGAATATGCCGTACGGAATCATTCTGGATAATGAGGACAACCTGCTCATTGCCGATAGCGATAATCACGTGATCAGAAAAGTCGGTCGTGATGGAATCATCCGGACGATCGCAGGGAGTGGCCAACGCGGCTACGACGGTGATGGGGGCCCAGCAACGGCTGCGAAGTTTGATTCGCCACAATCGCTGGCCCTTTATAAGGACGGTCGACTTTACATAGGTGATGAGCACAACAATGCCATCCGTGTTATTGAGCTTAGCGGTACAGTTCGAACACTGGTTGGAATCAAAGGACCCGGTTTCTCTGGTGACGGCGGGCCCTCATTCACGGCTCAAATAGCCGATCCTGAAAACATCTGGGTGCGCAAGGACGGCTCAATCCTGATCAGCGCTCGTGATAACTCTCGGCTGCGGATCGTCTCAGCAGACGGTATAATCAACACATTCGCAGGCAAAGGTCCTACAAGCCGTCACGATTACTATGCGCCGATTACTCTCCCCCCAGTTGAACCTTAAGAGCAAAGACCTAACGCCAAGTGGAGAATCGCATCGAAGCGTGACAAGTATTCGCTAGCTTTGTGAGTAACTTCTAATGAACATTCTGGGAATATCTGCTTTCTACCATGACAGTGCTGCGGCCCTGGTGCAGGATGGGGTTATTGTCGCTGCGGCTCAGGAGGAACGTTTCACACGTAGAAAGCATGATGCCTCATTCCCTTCCAATGCCGTGGCTTACTGTCTTCGCGAGGCGGGATTAACAGTGGCAGACCTGAACGCTGTGGTCTTCTACGAAAAGCCTTTGGTCAAAGCTGATCGTCTAATCGAGACATATTTGGGAGTCGCGCCAAGTGGACTCAGGTCATTTTCAATGGCCATACCAACCTGGTTGCGTGAGAAGAACAATATCCCCGCGATCATCCGCCGCAATCTCGGAAAGGAATATGATGGACCAGTGCTCTTTACAGAGCACCACGAATCGCACGCCGCCAGCGCTTTCTTTCCGTCACCTTTCAAAGAGGCAGCTATTGTGACAGCGGATGGCGTCGGTGAGTGGGCTACAACAACTATCGGCGTGGGCGAGGGAAATCGCATTCAACTGCTGAAGGAGATTCGCTTCCCCCACTCGCTGGGCATGCTCTACAGCGCCTTCACTTACTATACTGGGTTTAAGGTTAACTCTGGCGAATACAAAGTGATGGGACTCGCCCCGTACGGTGAACCAAAGTACGTCAAGCTGATTTATGATCACTTACTCGATCTCGACGAAGACGGCTCTTTCTGGCTGAACCCGGAGTATTTCAATTATTGCTCCGGTTTGACGATGACCAGCGAGCGTTTCCACCAGCTCTTCGACGGTCCCCCAAGGCAGCCTGAAACCCAGCTAACCCAAAAGGAGATGGATCTCGCCAGGAGCATTCAGGTCGTAACCGAAGAAGCCATGCTGCGACTAGCTCGTCATGCACATGAGGAAACCGGCAAGGACTATCTTTGTTTGGCGGGCGGTGTCGCCCTGAATTGCGTAGCAAATGGCCGAGTGTTGCGTGAGGGTCCCTTTAAGGAGCTTTGGATCCAACCTGCGGCGGGAGATGCTGGTGGGGCGTTGGGGGCCGCCCTGGCGGTCTGGTATCAGATGCTAGGAAAAACCCGCGACAATGCCGGTCACGACACCATGCGTGGCGCGTTGTTGGGGCCAGAATATACTGACGCAGAGATTTCTGACTACATTGAGAGGATAGCTGGTGTCTCAGAAAAATTGCCGGATCTGGTTCTTGCGCAGAAGGTCGCCAACCTCGTAGCTGAGGGAAAGGTCGTGGGCTGGTTTCGTGGCCGAATGGAGTTTGGACCCCGCGCCCTGGGAGCACGAAGCATCATCGGAGACGCGCGAAATCCGAAGATGCAGTCCCAAATGAATCTTAAGATTAAGTTTCGGGAAAGCTTCCGTCCATTCGCTCCTTGTGTCCTGCGCGAGCACGCTAGCCAATACTTCAATCTGAGCTGCGAAAGCCCTTACATGCAACTGGTTGCAACAGTCGCCGAAGATAAGCGCCTTCCTGATCTGCCCGAAAAAGGATCGTCATGGGGGATTGAGGAACTGAATCTACAGCGGAGTTCTATTCCTGCGGTTACCCACGTAGACTATACGGCCCGCGTGCAAACGGTAGATCCTGAACGTCACGGTCTTTTTTACACAATGCTTCACCGTTTCTACCTGACAACCGGATGTCCGGTCATTGTCAACACCAGCTTCAACGTGCGGGGCGAACCGATTGTATGCTCACCCGATGATGCGTACCGCTGCTTCATGTTCACGCACATGGATGCCTTGGTGTTGGGTAACCATTTACTGCTCAAAGAGACACAGCCCGCGATGCGAGGAGCGGCAGAGCACCTCGCGCAGTTTGCTTTGGACTGAGGGTAAGCGTTGTATTCCGACGATGGCCCACCCTTGGGTCTCGTTGACTCGGAACAGTTACATGAACTTAACTGCACTTCCGTTTTTCCAGCATGTCAAATGGCGACCGGATAACTTAGAGTTACGCCGGTTTGCTATTTCAATGCTAGTTGGGTTCAGTTTGTTGGGATTGTTTGCTTTCTGGCGCGCGGGAGAAGTAAGTACGGGCTCGCTGCTGTTGTGGGGTATTGGCTTACTACTCGCAATTGCAGCGTTGGTTCCGCGATTAGGAAGGTTGGCATATTTGGGTGTTTACTTACCCACTAGCATTGTTGGGTATTTTGTCAGCCAGGTTATCCTCGTATTGATGTTCTTTCTGATAATTACGCCCTTGGGGATCATCCTTCGATTGATGGGTAAAGACCCCCTCCAACAGCGGCAGCGGAAGCCCAAGACTCGCTGGACTCGCGTTGAGGGAGTCAAGAGTGAAGACAATTACTATCGACAGTTTTGATTAAATGTATTCATAAGCCCACGTGTCACCTTGAGACGAGCCATGAAAGCAACCAATGAGTTCAAGAAGAACCCGGGTTTTTTTCGAGACCTGGTGATGTTTATTAAGCATAACAAAAAATGGTATTTGATTCCCGTTGTTGTATCGATCCTTCTATTGGGAATTCTGATAGCCCTAGGAAGTACCGGAGCTGCACCGTTCATATATACACTGTTCTAGTTAATGAGGCCTTCACCCATCGCCAAAACCACGAATTTGAAGTGGACTTCGTGGCTATCTTCATTGGGGATGATCCTGTTGTTGGCAGCTTTCATCTACCTGTGGGTCCTCCCCCTATTTCGTCCGCGAGGTCTCGTTCTGTGGGGACATTTCCGCCTTAAGGATCTCTACCTCGGAATTCCAGTCGGGTTGGCCACGCTCTGCGTATTTCTCGTCCTGGTGGTTCCCGCCAGATTCAAGCGAACTCTTTCACTCCGTTTGGCAACCATATCCATCGCCGTCTTAGGAACCTTCTTCGTTTGCGATGCAGCGTACGCATTCGGCGTAATGGGCATTTGGCGAGCAGATTTCTGGCTTGACCAGGCCCACATTTCTCGACGGTATTCCGCTCCTGATAATGAGCTGGGCTTCGTCAGGAAGCCAGGCGTCTCCTGGCGAGGCTACGTTCCCGACGTAAATAGAATCGTCGAGTACAGTACTGATGACAATGGATTCCGGAATTCAGCACGCCAGCGACAGGCGGACATCGTCTTCATTGGCGATTCATTTACAGAAGCGGCCACGGTCGCGGAAGAAGATACGTTCGTGCGGCGTGTTGCGAAATCTACGGGACTAACGGTCGTCAACCTGGGACGTGGTGCGTATGGTCCACAGCAGCAGCTAATCGTCCTCCAGCGGTACGGCTTGACCTATAAGCCGCGTCTTGTCGTTTGGCAATTATTCGAGGGCAACGACCTTACGGATGCTGACATCTTCGAAAAATGGAAGAGGAACCCTGAGCACGTAAATACATCCCTAAGAGAAAGATACTTTGACAACTCCCTCCTTGCGGTATGGCTCAAGAATACCCGCTCGCTAGAGAGTGGCACACTGGTGACATTGAAGTATCACGGTGGCTCGGCAGAAAGGGTGAGCCTTCGCTACCGATACGAACCGAAGCAGCCGACCACCTATCCACTTGGGACGGCAGCAACACTGCAGGCGATCGAAGCTGGTTATCGACTGTGCCAGTCGCGAGGAATACAGCTACTAGTTGTTATGGTACCGACGATGGTGCGGGTCATGGAGCCGTACATCAGTTTTGATCGAGTCGAAGATCGACTCCACTATCTTCCAGATGGAGTTTCGGGCGACAACAAGGACTTCAGCGCCAGGATAGAGGAGTTCTGTGATCGACTTGGCTGCACATTCGTCGACAGCCTTAGTCTACTGCGCCAAGCTGCCAAAAAAGACAATCGCAATCTCTATATTCCAAACGACGAACATCTTGACGTTAGAGGACACGACTTAATGGTTCAAGTGGTCGTTGATTCGTTACGCACAAAAAACTTACTGGGCCAAGACTCGACTACAGCGAAGCAGCTTGATGACACCAATTAGCCTAATTCACCACCTGCAAACTTCTTATGGATAATCACCCTTACATTTCAGTAATCATTCCCGTGTACAACGCCGAGAAGTTTCTTGCTGGTTGTTTGGATGCCATCTCATCAAGTTCTTTTAGAAAATACGAACTAATCGTTGTTGATGATTGCTCGACCGATGAGAGCGCGAAGGTTGGTCACGATAGAGGGGCGAAGATTCTCCGAATGTCTCGCCAGTCAGGACCCGGAGGAGCTCGCAATCTGGGCGCCAAGAACGCCGCGGGCGAAATCCTCTTTTTCGTCGATGCTGATGTTGTTGTAAAACCTGACACTCTTGAACGCGTAGCTGCCAACTTTAAGAATCACCCCGAAGTGGCTGCTGTGTTTGGTTCCTACGACGAGGAGCCGGCTGAGCAGAACTTTATTTCCCAATACAAGAATTTGTTCCACCGCTTTGTTCATCAGCAAGGCAGTACTGAGGCTTCAACTTTTTGGGCCGGGTGTGGAGCTGTCCGCCGTGAGATATTCCTAGCACTCGATGGCTTCGATGCAGAACGCTATCCCAGACCGGCGATTGAAGATATCGAACTAGGATATCGAATGCGACAACAAGGTCATCGAATCCTGTTGGATAAACAACTACAGGGAAAACACCTAAAGCGTTGGACCTTGCGGTCAATGCTGCACGCCGATATCTTCCGTCGAGCCGTCCCTTGGTCGACTCTGATACTTGAGAGTGAGAATATGGTGAATGATCTGAATCTTCAAACTTCAGATCGGATTTGTGCAGGTTTGGTTGCGCTGTCTCTCCTAATTCTTCCGTTCTCAATTTTCGCGCCCCAACTCCTTCTGCTAATTGTTGGCCTGCTTGCGCTGGTCCCTCTCCTCAATTACAAACTTTATCTTTTCTTTTTCCACCGAAAAGGGCTCACGTTTGCGATTCTCGCCTTTCCGTTGCACCTGCTCTATTACCTGTATAGTGGCGTTACGTTTGTGCTCTGCTGGTGTAGACACCAGTTTGTTCACTTGTTTGGAAGAGAATCGAGACCAAAGAACTATGAGAGCGATTCGTGAAAACGTCAAACCGTTGAAAGCGGCGGCATCATGGTGGAGATGCTTTGGGTCGCTCTAGTTTTTCAGGGAATAGATGTAGTAATCCGTGCTTCCGATCTTTTGCCAACCGCTAAGATCAGTACCTAAAGGAGGTCTTTCGGCCACAACTGCTTTGGCACCCGAACGGGCGAACGCGTTGATAACCTCGACTCTCACTGTCGAATCCGCTTCCCAGAAGCTGACCACCTTGTCCCTTTGAATTTCCGCAACAATCCGAATTCCAAGGAGGTGAGCCCAGAAGGCACGAAAAGAGTCGCCAATGAACGCCACCTTATCTGTGGAAACGACACCTTTTTCGCGCAGACCTTCGGCAACTTGCCATTGTTCATGGACTGAAGGGTCTTCGCCAGCCACGAGTTGACGAACAGTAACGACGGCTTCCTTACTCGACGACGCCACGGTGATAAAGATCATGGATATCACTAAGACAAGTGTGATTGACTTTATGAACCGTTGTGATTCTGGCGTGTGAAGTAAACGAACGCCTGAAAACAAAGCCATCCAGAGAAGCACTATGAATGGGGCTGTATACCGGCCTTGGACGTTTACCAGAGCATACAATCCAAGTCCTGCGAATGCTGGAATAATCAGACTCAATTGTTGAGTCAAATCCTGGAGTAACAACCGCCCTCTACGACTCACAAGGTATAGAGAGACAAGCCCAACGAATAAGCCATACTGGACACCCCAGCCAAGAAACAGTTCATAATACGACTTAACACCTCCTTGAAACACCTGGAGCTGTTGGCGAAAGTCGAAATGTCTAACGCTTCCTTCATACCAGTACGTTGGGTCGTACCATACGGGGTATGTTCCTCCCACCGGGTCACCAAATTCAAAAGCGGGCGGCGTATCAAATATTTTTCTCGTTGTATGCCTCGGTTTACCATGGCCTGGCTCGTCTCCTTGCCAGTGAGGATTAGTCACACGGTTGATGGACCATAGATAGTTTAGTTGACCGCTGAGACCAGTTGTCAAACGGCCTTTCGACCAAGACATCGCGAAAACGAACGGGCCGGCCACTAAAAGAAAGAATGCCATGGTTACGGCGAGGCGCGGCAAGGCCCGGCGCAAACTACCAAAGGAAAACATGCTGGCAAACATGAATACCAATGCCATCGGTAACATCACGGACTTCCCGAGATAACCGAATCCCAGAACAATCCCGAACAAAATGAACAACACCCAACTGGAAGGCTGCCGTCGTATGCGGAGGAGCAGGCCACAAGCTAAATACACGAATGACGCGACCAGCATATCTGGAGACTCGAGTTGGACAGTGATCAGATAGAGCGCAGACCAAATGAACAGCGAATAGCCGAGCGCTAACAGACCCCGGTTTGGTAAGGTTAAGAGTTTGGCAGCGAGGAGTTCACGCGTTCTGCCTTGCTGAAGGCGAACCATCTCCCGTATCAAGAACCCAAAACAGCCGAGGGCAAACAAGTAGATCGCAAAGTTCACAAGATGAAGGACGGCGAATTTCCAGTACGGTGAAGGCCTTACGATAAGAAGGGCCAAGGCGATAAGCCACGAATAGAGTGGGCTCCAATAGGCGTTGATAGCGGTGTGCCATTCCCTACGAAGATAAGCCTCAGCGATGTCCAGATAGGACATGGCGTCAGCGTTAATCAGATAATGATGGTCGGCCCAGGCATGGCAAAAACCTAAAATGATCGCTATCACCCAAAAAGTGATTTCCAGTGATCTTAGTTGGTGCGTGTTGTCTTCAATTATTGGGGTTTGGATTTCATTGGGCTCGGTAGGGCTGTCTTTCATGAAATCAATGGTAATGCCAGGGAAATTGGACAAGCTTTCTTACTCAAGTTAAGACAATACCACAGTTAAATGACCTTTCGACCTTCGATGAAATGCACCGAATCTAGGGCGTGAGAGTGGGATTGCCCCTTCCGCCGAGTAATTGCCAGACAGCTCGCACCTCCCCGGTTCTTGGCTCGTTTTTTCAAGCGATTTCGAATTGGGGGAATTTCGTGGTCATTCGTATTTTTGAGTACTGGGCTAGAAGCAGGGTTTTGACATTGAACCGGTAGGGTTAATTAGGCTAAGCTCTATCGGCTTTTCCGACTGGTTCACGTAAATTTAGGAAAACCACTGGTTTGGTCAGGGAACTTGCCCTTCTCTGCGTAAACCAGCTTTAGGAAATCTTTAATGAGTGTCACCGCCAATAATCATCTCTGGCGAGTTCTCGCTGTCTCTTTTGCTATCTTCTTTGCCTACGCCACCGTTCTCATTAAGTTGGGAAACCACTGGTGGACTGACGAGAATTACTCGCACGGGCTCCTAATTCCCCTAATTATCGGTTACATCCTCTGGTCACAGCGCGAACGGCTAACCAAACAACCGTTACAGCCCTCGTATTTTTGGGGAACTGCGCTGGTCGTCTGCGGTCTTTTGGGCCTTTGGGCTGGAACCGCCGGCGCTGAACTCTACATTCAGCGCATATCATTTGTGGTCGTCCTCGCTGGCACGGTCATCTATTTTTGGGGCTTTCGGTTCATCCGCATCGCGGCGGTCTCATTCGGCTTGCTTCTTTTGGCCATTCCAATCCCCGCAATCATTTTCAACAAGATCGCATTTCCTCTACAAATTTTTGCTTCAAAATGTGCCGTATGGTCCATGAGAGCGTTGGATATTCCGGTACTGAGACAGGGAAATATAATTGAGTTGGTTCCCCTTGGCGGTGGCGAGATAAAAAAGCTTGAAGTTGTTGAAGCGTGTAGCGGCATCCGCTCCTTGATGACCTTGGCCACACTGGCAGTCGTGTTTGCCTTCTTTACTCACCCGCGGGACACGGATGATCCAGACAACCCCACTGGTGATCGCTTACGTTGGTTAAAGAGCTACGGCTTTTGGCGATCAACTGTACTCGTGTTGTCGGCTGTTCCGATTGCAATTATTACTAATGCCGGACGCGTGAGCGGTACAGGTGTTCTAGCCCACTACTATGGCACCCAGGTGGCAGATGGGTTCTTCCATACGTTCTCTGGCTGGGTCATTTACATAGTAGCCTTCGTCATGTTGTTTGCTGTCGGCTGGCTGCTTGATCGATTCAAGCCGGCTGCAAGGCGAACAACCCCAGAAGGCAGCCTCAGCGGTACTGCGGCTACGTCCGCAGTGGTTGCTGGTACCGGTGATGTGGTTACGGCGGAAGGAACAGATTAGATGAATAACACTTGGCGAGTCGCAGTGCTGGTTGCGCTCCTGCTGATCGGTGGCGCGGTAGTGAATGGTTGGGAGTATCTCGGAGAAGTGCCTGTTCCGCGAAGGGTGTTAGACGACTTTCCCAGAGAGGTAGGCTCGTGGCGTCAAGTCAGTGGTGATCAGCGGTTCGACAGCGCCACCCTAAGCATTCTAGGTGCGAGCGATTATTTGATGAGGGATTACCAGAACGCCGGAAGCGTGGCCAATCTCTATATTGGGTACTACGCGAGCCAGAAAGAGGGCGCCACCTATCACAGCCCGCTCAATTGCCTGCCTGGTTCAGGCTGGACATTGAACGACCCGGGTAGTGTCACCATCTCAGCTCAGGGACGCGAGCCGTTTGTGGCTAACAGGTATGTAATCGAGAACGGTGGCCGCAAGGAGATGATGGTCTACTGGTATCAGGGCCGTGGTCGCGCGGTCGCCAGCGAGTATTGGGGCAAAGTCTATACTGTCATCGACAGCGTCCGTCTGCGCCGATCAGATGCCGCCATGGTTCGCGTCATGGTCCCGGTCACGACATCCGAAGCGGCAGCTTTGGACTCCGCCACCGGCTTGGCGGCTTACGTTTCTACGGTTTTGCCGGAGTTTGTGCCAGATTGATTACGGATTCTGCACAGGGACGAGAGGAAATCGACGCGAATTGAATCTATCGTAAGACTGAGCTCACTTCGCCATGAACCAAGCGTTGCCCGCAGGGTTACAACGATGAGCGAGTGAGCCCAAGACCAGAGTTACCTGCGAAATATGCAGGAAAGTCTGAGGGGAGCAAAAGATGAGAACCGAGTGCCAACGAAAATCCTACTACGCAATTCTTCTATCACTACTACTGGCTTCCACCTTTGTCCTGGGTGGCTGCACCAATCCCGAGAAAGCAAAAGCCGAATACCTCAGCAAGGGTGATGCCTACCTGAAAGAGTCCAAGTTCCAGGAGGCCTCCCTTGAGTATCGCAACGCCCTCCAAATAGACGACAAGCTGGCCGCGGCTCACTGGGGGCTCGCCCGGGCCTACGAAGGATTACAGCGCTTTCAAGAGACCTTTGACGCTCTCAGAAAGACGGTGGAGCTCGACCCCAACAACCTCGAGGCGCGGGTGAAGCTGGGAAATTATTACGTGGCGGCAGCAAGTCGAAGACCCGAGACCCTCGCTGAAGCAGAGAGGCTGGCCAACGAAATCCTGCAAAAGGATCCTAATTACATTGAAGGCCATATCTTGATGGGCAGTGTCCTGTTTGCTCAGGGGCATCAGGATAAGGCCTTTGCCGAGCTGAATCAGGCCATCAACCTCGATCCGAAAAGGGTTGAATCCTATTTAAGTCTGGCCCGTTTCTACATCGCCACAAAGGACCAGGCGAAAGCAGAGGAGACATACCAACGAGCAATTTCCCTCAACGCCAATTCAGGTCTGGCCCATACGGAGTATGGTCGGTTTCTGGCCCAAGCCAACCGAACGGACGAAGCCGAAAATGAACTAAGGAAAGCAGTTGAGGTAGAACCCTCCAACCGTGGCTCAAGGTTGATGCTTGCCGGCTTCTATTTAGTAAACAAGCAACTTGACAAGGCGGAAGAGGCGTACAAAGCGCTCGCCGCGTTGGATCCAGACAAGCCTGAAAGCCAGGCTGTCTTGGCGGATTTTTATTCGTCGGTTAATCGTCTCGATGAAGCAGTGCGGACATACCAGGAGATACTCTCGAAGTCACCGCAGTTTAAGCAGGGCCGCTATCGATTGGGCGAGATATTGCTCAACAAGGGCGACCATCAAGGCACTATGGCGCAGGTTGATGAGGTCCTGAAGTCAGACCAAACCGACCGTCAAGCTTTGCTCTTGCGAGCCAGGGTTCGAGCCACTGGGGGCCAACCTGAGAATTTGAAAGCCGCCATAGAAGATCTTAAGGAAGTGCTTCGGCAGGAGCCCGATTCCCGACCTGGACTTTACTTCATGGCCCAGATGAATTTAGGGCTCGGATTGCTTGACCAGGCGCGCGCATTTGCAGGCGATTTAGAGCGTAAGTATCCGGACTACGCACCCGTGAAGTTGATGCAAGTTCAAATAGCGTTGGCCAGCAATGAACCAAAGTTGGCTGCGAGTCTCGCAACGGAACTGCTGAACCGTCTGGAAAGAGTAGCGCCCGATCGCGATAACTCGCCGCAAATGTTGTCCGAGATTCGCGCAAAGACCTACCTGGTTCGCGGCATGGCTCAGGGGCAACTGCGCAATCTAAACGCGGCTCGGCAGGACTTCCTTGCGGCCCGAGACATCGCCCCCAACAGCACCGACGTCTACAACAATCTGGCAGCTCTGGCCAAAGCCGAAAGGAAGACAGAGGAAGCGGTCGGATTTTATGAGAACTCGTTGGCAATAGATCCGCTGAACGGAACAGCGCTGGGTGGGCTCATCGACCTATATGCCCGTGAAAATGAACTCGCAAAGGCGCATGAGCGACTCGATCAACTGCTGAACTCGAACCCGAATAATGCAAATCTGTACTACTTAAAGGCCCAGGCTTATGGTTTTGAAAAGAATTCCCAGGCAGCTGAGTCGGCACTGAGAAAGACGATTGAATTGGACCCGAACAACATTGCTGCATACTCCGCTTTGGGTGCGTTGTTTATCAACACGAAGCAGGAAGAGCGGGCCATTGCAGAGTACAAGCGCATTATTGAACTCCGGCCCGACAACGCGAGCGCTTACACGGTCGTGGGCATGCTTGAGGATGCGCGCCAAAACTACGCTGTTGCGGCAGAGAACTACCGAAAGGCTTTGGAGAAAGACCCAAACTCGTCGATCGCTGCAAACAATTTGGCTTGGATGTACGCCATCAGGAAGGAGTTGAACGGTAATCTCGATGAGGCAGTGCGTTTGGCACAAGGGGTGGTCCAAAGGAATCCCAATGTTGCCGGATTCATCGACACGCTGGGCTGGGTTTACTACCACAAGGGATTGCATGCCGCAGCTGTTGATCAGCTGCAGAAGGCAGTTAGCGTAGATGAAGCAGCCGCACGGGCCACAGGCCGTTCTCCAAGTGGCAATTATCGTTATCACCTGGGAATGGCACTTAAAGCCAGTGGAGATAGAACGGCAGCAAAACGAGAGTTGGAATTGGCAATGCGATTGGCTGAGAAGGCCCCGTTTCCTGATGTCGAAGAGGCGCGGAAGGCGCTCGCGACTTTATAATCGAAGGAGTGTTGTATGAGCGTTGAATTTCGTCAGCGAAAACCGAGCGAATACTTACGTATCGCTTGGAAAAGAAAATGGATGATCCTGTTGCCAGCGGTGGCAATTACGACTGCAGTTTCATGGGCGGTTTATCGGCTGCCCGATGTGTATGAGTCCGTCACGCTGATAGTGGTTAAGCCTTCAACTCTCCCTACGTCTGTCGTACCGACGATTACTGAGGACAGTTTGACGCGGCAGTTGACGAGTATCGCGCAGGTAGTTGCCAGCCGTAGCTCGCTGGAACCGCTCGTCGAAAAGTATGAACTTTACAAAACGGAACGACTGCGCGGCGAGCCGATGGAAGTCGTCATCAATACGATGCGCAGAGACATCAACGTCGAGGTTAACACCAGCCGTAACGACATAACGAACGGCTTCAACATCAGGTTCCGGTATCGGGATCCGAAGACGACGCAGCTCGTGACGGCCGAACTAGCCAGTAAGTATATCGATGAGCAAACAAAGAACACCATTAGCTCAACACGGTCGGCGAAGGAATTCATCGAACAACAGGCAAGACAAGCTAAGGAAGAGTTAGAAGCCGCAGACCAGCAACGATTGCAGTTCATGCAGCAGAACCTGGGAAATCTTCCTGGAGAAGCACAGTCGCTGTTAGGCCAATTGAACGGCTTACGTGAACAGCAAAAGGCTTACATTACTGAAGTAGGTCGATTGCAGGATCGCCGGTCTGCGATGGCCAGCCAGCTTGCTTCGATCAAGAAGTCGGCGGAGCAGATTAAGGACGACATTGCAGAAACTACGACTGACCCCAAGACGACCCCGGCATGGGCCCAGCTTTCGTCGCGTAAGGCCGGATTGGAAGCGGAGTTGACCCGTATGTTGACTGAGTTGCGCCCAAAACACCCGGACGTCCTCGCTAAGCAGGCCGAGGTCGATTCGGTTCAGGGGTCGATGGACGAAATGATCGCCGACTGGAAGCAGAAGATTGAGGAAAAACAAGAGAAGTTGAAGAACCGACCAGACCTGCAGGTGGGCGCGCTTGAAAACGAACTGAAACTGATCGATGGCGAGATTAAGCGGCAACAGAACCTCATCTCACAGATTGAGACACAGGTTGGTCAGGTGATGACGCGGATAAACAACGTTCCGGGAGCAGAAATTGCACTCGGTGCCTTGGACCGCGAATATCAAACCAAGAAGGCTGCTTACGACTCATTGCTAGCACAGCAGGCAAGGATCTCCCTTGGCGCCGATGCGGCGACTCAGCAACAGGGAGAGGGGATTGTAGTAGTTGACCCAGCCAATTTACCGGCGGTACCCGTGGCGCCCAAACGTTTCAGGCTTGCTGCTTTAGGACTTGGTGTTGGGTTATTCATGGGCTTAATGCTTGTTGCAGCGGTCGAAGTCCCCAAGCTCCTGACGATCCAAACACGCGAAGACGCTGCCCATTATACCAATCTGCCAGTGCTGGTTTCGGTGCCGGAGTTGTTGACTCCCCAGGAGGCACGCGCAATACCAAGACGCCGTCGCCTGCTGCTCGCTGCTGGCGTGGTAGCAGCCGTTTTCAGCATCCCGCTGCTCGCTCTGATCTTCAGAGTTACGCACGTGTTCGAACTCTTCACCGGTGGGGGTGCGTAGTTTGAGAATTGGGGCGCCTTTCGCGTCTCCAAAACGGAGGCTTAAGTGTACGCAGAATTTTACGGTCTAAAAGAATTGCCTTTCGCGCTGACACCAGATCCGCGATTCATCTACTTCACTCCTTCGCATACCGAAGTGATGGCAAATCTCCACTACGGTATCGAGAGCGGGAAGGGATTGGTCGTGGTAACCGGGGAGGTTGGCACCGGCAAGACAACCATCTTGAGATGGATGATGCAACGGCTCGATCGTACTGTGCTTGTTGCTTATATCTTCAATCCTCGTCTCTCCGTCGCAGAGTTTTACCAACATGTAGCAACGCTGCTCGACGTGCAGAAATGGGAAACGAAATCAGAGTTGCTCCTCGAACTTGGTAAGGCTCTTGAGTCCCGACACTCGCGAGGTTTGCGCACCGTCTTAATCATTGACGAGGCTCAGGGTCTGTCCCCGCACGTGCTGGAAGAGATTCGGCTGCTCTCGAACTTTGAGTCAAATACCGCTAAACAGTTGCAGATCGTGTTAACGGGTCAACCGGAACTGCGGGAGGTTCTGAACAACCCCGACTTGAGGCAGTTAAAGCAGCGAATCGCATTGCGCTGCGTTATCAAGCCATTACCCAACATCGAAGAAACGGATCGCTACATCACTTCACGACTACTGATTGCCGGGGCGGAACGAATTGACCTCTTTTCTCCCGAAGCAGTCGACTACATATTTCGTTCTTCCGACGGCATTCCACGAAACATTAACAACCTTTGTGATAACGCGCTGCTCACGGGTTTCGCTGCAGGTGAAACTGTAATTGGCCGCTCAATCATTGAAGAGGTTGCTGAGACGTTTGACATGCTTCCACGCTCTTCGAGTGGGATGCAGCCTGGCGCGGAAAGGGAAACCGCCGCCAGGATATTCTCGCCAGGAGGTCGCGCGGAACTGTGGGCAGCCGGAACGGAACCAGAGGGAGATTCTGACAAGGTCGCACCAGTAAGTACGACCGGAACGAATTCATAGCGAGAGCAAATTGCAGGTCCGATTTGGATCTCAGCTTGAGAAGGAGTATTCGATGGGCAGAGTTTTTGATGCATTGAGACGTGCAAGTTCCACTCCCGACGGGAGTGCGGCCGAGCGTCCTGAATCCGATTCAACGCACCGTAACAAGGTACGTGCAGAGCACGTAAGTCCTTCCGCAAAAGAGATTGAAGAGCAACTCTTCGCTGGATCTTCAATCATGAAAGCGTCAGAAGAACCGGTGCAAAGTTCAGCGTCCACTGCGCACACTGCGGATGCACCCGACGGGTCGGCACTCCCCGGCGGAATGGCTTCGCGTGCTGCTGGGGCAACTTTGGGCGCTGCCGGGTCGGCGCGCGCCGCGGGATTCGTCAGTTATGACATTTCTGCCGCGCGCGTCGAGCCTCATTTAATCGCAGTGACGCAACCCCGATCACCCTATTGCGAGCAGTTTCGATCGCTCCGCACTCGCCTGCTGCAAGCCGGAGAAGCCGAACAGATGCGTGTTTTCGTTGTGACGAGCGCGTCAGTTGGGGAGGGCAAAACGCTTACGGCACTGAATCTCGCGTGGTTGTTGGCCCAAACGGAAGGAGTACGAGCGCTAATTATCGACAGTGATTTGCGGCAACCCTGTGCAACCGACTACTTGGGGATCGATATACCTGTTGGTCTTTCGGAAGTACTTGGGGGGAGGGTCCAATTGCAGCAAGCGATAGTTAAGCTGAACCCAGCTGGTCTCTACTTATTGCCAGGTGGGAGAGCGCGAGATGATGTGGCAGAGCTCCTTTCGGGGCCAACCTTCGCATCAGTAATTAAAGAGGCGCGAAGGATGTTCGACTACATCATCATTGATGCGCCGCCTCTGGGTATATTCACCGACGCAAACCTATTGATAGGCCGAGCAGACGGTGCATTACTCGTAGTGCGTGCAGGCAAAACCCGATACAGCATTGTCGATAGGCTTTTGGAGCAATTACCGCGGGACCGAATGGTAGGCGTGGTTTTGAACCGCACCGAACAAGAGGTTGATTCGAGTAGTTACTACTATCAGCGCCGCTATTACCGGCGCGATGACAATCAGCCGTCTCAACCGAACCCGATCGTTAGTGAGCAGAAAGAACCTGAGGTAGCAGCTGTCAGTTGAGAGTCTCACGTTTAAACATACGAACACTATTACTTTTGCTTACCGAAGCAATAGTGATCTTCGGCGCAATTGTCGGAGCAGTGTACTTGCGACTCGGCATTATAGACGGTAATGCTGAGCTGTTTGCTCGACAGGGTGTTCTCAAGGCCATATTGGCAACTGTCTTCTGTCTGACCGCCTTTTATCTCTTCGACCTGTATGACTTCGTCGTGATGCACGACCGTAGAGAGCTTGTGCTTCGATTGGTGCAGGCTTTGGGACTTGCTTGGATCGGTCTTGCGCTCTGTTTTTATGCTCTGCCGGGGCTAATGCTGGGTCGGGGGATTTCCCTCATTGCATTGCCGCTCGCTCTTGCCTTGATGGTTAGCTGGCGCGTCTCCATACATTGGTTTCTCGGTCACCCCAATATCGGAGAGCGCATCCTGATCGTAGGCGCAGGAAACCTCGCGATAGAAGTTGCTCGTGAGGTTCTGGATCGTCCTGATGCCGGCTACCGTGTGGTTGGCTTCGTAGGGAAAGATGCAGATCTTTTGGGCAAGAGTCTGATCAACCCGAGGGTAATCGGAATCACCTCAGATCTCGACGAGATAGTTGAACGCGAAAACGTCGATCGCATTATCGTCGCAATGGGTGAGAGGCGAGGCCAACTTCCTACTGAGGAACTATTGCAGCTAAGCCTTGCGGGAAGAGTGGCGATTGAAGAAGGCGCGTCGTTTTACGAAAGAATAACCGGTCGCGTGTCACTAGACATGATTCGGCCATCGTGGCTGATCTTCTCGGGGCGAGGCCGCCAGGCCCGCATCGGTGCTATCACACGCAGCGTAGTACACAGGTTGGTCGCGTTGGTTGGCGCCATCGTGTGCTTACCTCTCGCGCTCCTTACGGCGATCTTGATCAAATTGGAGTCTAGTGGACCAGTGTTCTACAGACAGGAGCGAGTTGGGAAAGGTGGCCGAGTATTCACTCTGGTGAAGTTCCGCTCAATGCGGACGGACGCCGAGGTGGATGGACCCGTATGGGCTTCGAAGACTGACAGCCGCACTACTCGCGTCGGTAGGATTATTCGAAAGATCCGAGTCGATGAAATACCCCAGTTTTGGAACATTCTGCACGGGGACATGAACTTTGTCGGACCCCGCCCCGAGCGCCCCCATTTTGTTTCTCAGCTCGCGCAGGAAATCCCTTACTACCACCAACGGCATCTAATCGCCCCCGGACTAACAGGTTGGGCTCAAATCAAATACCCCTATGGCGCTTCCATCGAAGACGCTCGGCAGAAGCTTCAGTATGACCTGTTCTATATTAAGAACCAGAGCCTGATCCTGGACGCCATCATCATGTTTGAAACAGTGAAGATCATTCTTTTTGGTCGAGGTGCTCACTAAAAGGCACCCGGTTTCGGAGGTACGAAATGAAGAAATTGAATCAGCTCTACGCGGCAACAATGACGGGTGTTCTCATGTTGTCCTCAACCAGTACTGCGCTGTCGCAAACACCAGCGGAGATTTCAAATCAAACTCGACAACGTTTGGCAGCCCCGGAACAGGATCAGAAGAGCGGGAAGTCAACCCAAAAGCCTACCCAGCCTCCAGGTCCGGACCGCTTGGAGCCAGATGACAGCTCCCGCGTGCCATCTGATGTGCCTCAGGAGACCCAGGCGAATCGTCAGGAGCAGATCTCAGAAGAAGAGGGTGCTGTAGTTCCTTACTACAACAACTTCTTCAGCAGCTACCGGCTCGGCCCCGAAGACGTGATCTCGATAAGTGTGTTTGGTCAGGACCGCTATTCGCGGGCCGGTGTCGTTGTTCCACCAAGCGGTCGGGTCGCTCTTGCGCTAATCCCCGATGGCATCTTTGTAAATGGTAAGACAGTGGAAGAAGTGGCTGAGCTAATCAGGAAACGCTACGACGAATATATAATTGATCCCCAGGTTACCGTCTCACTCGACAAAGCCTCTTCGTATCGCTACAGCATTCTGGGCGATGTAGCGCAACCAGGCGTGAGGTTGATGAATCGACGAATGACCGTGACTGAGGCAATCGCTGAGGCGGGTGGCGTTCTCCCGACTGGCGACAAGAGCAAAGTTGCGGTGTTGCGTAGACAGGCGAACGGTTCATTGTCGCCAATCATTGTCAACGTAACCGCCATCTATAAAAGAGGAGCACCGGATACAACTTATTTGGTTCCCGGCGATCAGATCCTCGTGCCGGGAAATAGATTGAAGAAGATCCAGTCGATTATGGGCTTCTTGCCGATGTTGAGCTTTGCCCGCATCTTTGGCCTCCCAGTTCCGTACTGATTTGGTTGCCAGGGCACATGGAGCGGTGGCTATGCTGCGACCAATCACAACCTCAAATGGTTGGAGGCTGGGTCGGTTCCTCATCCTTCTAGCTATCGTGACCTCTGCTGCAACGGTCGGGTTAGCTCAAACTGCAGCATGGTCCAGACAGCCCTCTGGCACACTCGCCTGGTTACACTCGGTCTTTTTCCTTGATGCACACCGAGGATGGGTTGTCGGAAGCAGGGGAACGTTGCTGTCTACCAGCGACGGCGGAAGGACTTGGCAGCCGCGCCCCAGACCAACAGAAGACGTCATTCGCGACATACAGTTTCTGGATGACAACAACGGGTGGTTAGTTTGCGAACGCAACATCTACGACCTGAGGTCCAACGATGAGCCTCGCAGCTATTTGATGAAGACTACAGACGGTGGTGGCAGCTGGGCGCGAGTTGATGTGAAAGGAATCGACGTCAACGCTCGCCTCATGCGAGTTGTGTTTTACGAAGGTGGTTATGCCTGGGCGTTTGGTGAGGGCGGCGCAATCTACGCCACACGCGATAATGGCGACAGTTGGACGAAATTGACTTTGCCTACACGCCATCTCCTGCTCGGTGGGATCTTCATAGATAACTACCGTGGTTGGGTTGTCGGCGCCGGCGCCACGATTCTGCAGACCTCAGATGGTGGCGACACCTGGCATAGGTCACGACTGGAGGGGGCCGAAGGAACACGGTTTAATGCTACGAGCTTCATCGACAACCGAGTTGGATGGGCAGTGGGATCAAGCGGAAGGATCTTTCAAACAGTGAATGGCGGACGCACCTGGGTCCCACAAAACTCCGAAGTCGATGCCGACCTGCTCGATGTGAAATTTCTGGATGCGCGTGAAGGATGGGCTGTCGGAAACGATGGTACGGTGATTTATACGAACAACGGTGGGTCACGTTGGTCCCGACAACGCACTGATACCACACATCCTTTGGCGCGTGTCTTCTTTGCCGACCGAACGCACGGTTGGGCGGTCGGATTCGGAGGCACAATCGTGGCATATGTTCAGGCGGAAGCGCCGCGGATGCGATGACTTATCTGAGGTAATCTGAGGTTGAGAATTGACATGACTAAACTCCTGCGTAATGCGAGCCTTGCCCTAGTTGGCGCAGCTCTGTTTTTCACAACATCACTGGCGCAAACTGCTCCAGATTCAGCGCCCTCTGGCCCAGAGAAGAGTCAAACACGAACGCGACGCGCGGCATCGGCGACCGAAACCACAGCGAAAAGAGCACCAAAACCTACTAATAAGCTGGCTGACAAGGAGTCAGACGAGTCTGCCCGGCGCCCTGGTCCTGAGACTGAGGCTGCGAAATCGAACAAGAGCTCGGTTGTCGAAGAAGCACCGGCGAAAGGTGAAACGACGCAAGATGATAATACGCAAGCAGCGGAAGTGGACCCAATTACAGCGCTGCGCGATCAAATCGACGCTGAAGAGAATGCGGCTGAGAAATCTCGGTTACAGATGAAGCTGGTCGAATTATTGTCCGCCAGTGGTGACGGAGAAAAAGCTCTTTTAGAGTTGCGACAGATGAGCGCCGAGGATCGCTTTGACCCGGTCGGCTTCTACAACATTGGGAATGGGATGGCCCGTTTGGGTGACGCCGGTGGAGCCATCGCCACATATCGTAAGGCTATCGATCAACGCAAGGGACGATACTCGAGAGCACTTAACAATCTCGGAGTTGTGTTGATGCGACAGGGGCGGTGGGATGAAGCGCATGAGGCACTTCTGAAGGCGTTGCGACTGGAAAACTTTCGTTACGCGGAGGCTAGTTACAATCTGGGGAGATTATATTCCTCGCGAGGTGAGCACGATCTTGCCGCTCGCGAATGGCGCCGGGCACTGGCCGTTAACCCTGAGCATTCCGCGGCGGCCCAGGCTTTGGCGGCAGTTCGGCCGGAAGGGCGAATTACCGTCGCAGCAGCTCCGCGACGAACCGTGAAAGCGTCTGACCGTTCACGTCCGGAGTCAGTTGCGACCAAAACAGCGCGACCCTTCAAAGCTGCGAAACCGGCTGGTGCAAGCAAGGGCCTGAGTGTGGACCCGGAAACGTATGCGTTTTTGCAGCGAGCCCGCAACGCCAGTGAGCGCGACCGACCCGAGGAGGCGGTTACTAACTATCGACGCGTCATCACACGGATGGGGGGATATTTTGCCCCAGCAAATCTCGAGCTTAGTTACGCTCTTATCAATTCAAAGAAATTCGATGAGGCGATGATCGTGTTGCTACCCGTGGCCGAGCGTGATGGCTCACGATACCCCATTAGCTACTATCACCTTGCTCGACTATATGAGGCCCGAGGCGAACTGAAGTTAGCGGAGGAGAATTTTTCTCGGGCAGCAGCCTTATATCGCCAGGACAATTCACAGTTTCTGTTGGACGTCAGCCGTGTGCGCGAGAAGCTGGGTGATTACGAGGGCGCTTTGGTGGTCTTTGAAGAGTATCTGGCTACTGCGGAAAACCGAAACCGGAAACTGGAGGGAAGCGCGGAACGATTGGCCTTTTTAAAACAAAGGGTCGCGTCTGCTGAACCCAAATAGCCTCCTGAATACCTACTTCATGTTTTCCCTTTCCTCGTCGCTCTTTCGCTCGGGTCGCATGTGCGGAAAGAGAATCACGTCTCTTATTGAGTGTCGGTTGGTTAATAGCATCACAAACCGATCGATGCCGATGCCGATTCCCGCAGCAGGCGGCATTCCATATGACAGTGCCCGAATGTAGTCTTCGTCCATCACCATCGCCTCTTCGTCACCGCGTTCGCGTTGTCGCACTTGCTCCACGAATCGAAGGTATTGTTCTTCCGGATCATTCAGCTCCGAAAAACCATTGGCACATTCCATCGCGTTGATGTAAAGCTCGAACCTCTCCGCAACACCGGGATCCTCTGGCGAGCCTTTCGACAGTGGAGATATCGGTTTGGGAAAATCGGTGATGAATGTTGGTTGAATGAGGTTATGTTCGATGGCCCCGAACGCTTCCGCTAACTGCAACCCATCCATTGATGACACGGAGGCGTGACTACTGCCGGCGTACTTCTCCACCGCCTCTCGCATGGTTAGTCGGGGAAACGGTTCTGAAAAACTGATATCCAGCTCACCATATCGCACATGAGTATGGCCCAGCACCTTGTAGACTGTGGCCCGAATCATCTCTTCGCAGAAGTCTATCATCTGATTCACATCGGCATATGCCCAGTAAAACTCCAACATTGTGAACTCAGGGCTGTGTGTTCGATCGATACCTTCGTTCCTGAAGTTTCGATTCAGCTCGTAGACCTTCTCGAAGCCTCCAACAAGCAGACGCTTGAGATAGAGCTCTGGCGCAATCCGAGCGTAGAGCGGAATACTCAATGCATTATGCCAAGTCTGGAAAGGACGCGCTGCGGCACCAGTTGCCAGCGGCGATAGCATTGGTGTTTCCACCTCTATGTATCCGTGATCGTGAAGTATGCGACGCATCTCGGACAGGACCTCCGCGCGACGTTCAAATACCTGGCGCGGGGTTAACTCCTCCCCTTCACGGTCTAGCTTTAAACTACCAGCGATGAGGTCCACATAACGTTGCCTTTGTCGAATCTCTGGATCGTGAACTCCGTGCATCTTATCCGGCAGCGGCAGCAGCGCTTTTGCTAAAAATTGGAGCGTGGTGACATGTACGGACAACTCACCAGTTTTTGTGACGAACAGATACCCCTCAACGCCTATGAAGTCCCCATGGTCCAGAAGCTGAAACAGTTCCCAGCCCTTGCCTTCTTCATTGATCAGCTGGCGAGTGGAGTTGTTAAACGCTTCGACGTCACCTTTGCGCACATAGATTTGCAGTCGAGATACACCATCGGATAAGTGGGCGAATGCGGCCTTACCCATGATGCGCGGAGGTGAGGCGAGGCGGCCTGCAACTCGAACTGTGATTTTGTTCAGATGCTGGTTTGCCGATTCTGTGTCAAGCGGGTCGACCTTCTGATCCTCAGTCAACGTTGGTTGGAACTCGCGAAACTTCTCAACCACGGAATTGATCGTATCGTCCCGGCCAGACTCGACCACTTGGCTGCGCTGGAACTTGTTTGGATACACATTGCCAACCAGCTCGCGCAGTGTTTCCAGGTGTTGTCGCCGCACTTGCGTTTGATCGTTCTCTTCAAGGAAAGGAATCAAGTCTAATTCTCCAGTCAAAGGCGCTGATTATAGCCATGGCGGTTTCGATTGGCGAATTTTAGAAAAAGATCCGGGATCTACGGAATGGCACGAACAGATGGGACGGTGACAGAATCGGCGAAGTCCAAATCCTTCCTGGGCGAAGGGTTGCGTTAGGGGGTTGCGTTAGGGTTTAGGGAGTTGTTAGTTTGCAAATTCGACCGAGTTTGCTGCGGGGCCAATCGGCAATTGGCGACAGCTCGTGCTAGATTGTTAAAAACGATGAGCAAGTTTCTCAGCCTGAAAGAACTTCTTTCGGAGCGTGAATGTCTGCGTACCAGCGGACAGCGGCTGGTGTTCACGAATGGAGTTTTTGACCTTCTACACGTTGGTCACATTCGATATTTGGAACGAGCACGGTCGTTCGGTGATGCTTTGGTCGTGGCATTAAACAGTGACCGTTCGGTTCAGGAGCTGAAGGGTTCTGGCCGCCCCCTAACCTCTCAGAATGAACGCGCGGAGATATTGGCTGCACTTCGAAGCGTTACCTATGTAACCATATTTGATGACGTATCCCCACGATCCCTCATTGCCAAAGTCTTACCTGACGTTCTCGTGAAAGGTGGCGATTACAGCCCTGATCAAATCCACGGGCGCGAAGAAGTAGAACTGGCTGGGGGACAGGTCGTCTCTCTCCCTTTTGTAGAAGGAGTTTCCACAAGCAGCATCATTGGTCGAATGAAGCGGCAAGAGCCTACTTGATTTTCGAATGAGCAGTTCGACGGACACTACAACAGCAGTGCAGGCGGCCCTGCACCGGATCATTCAAAGCGAGCCGTATCAGGAAGCTGTGACCGAACTTAGGCACGGCGCACGAGTTATCTCGGTGAGTGGTCTTATTACGCCGTCAGCAAAAGCGCTGGCTATTGCCGCTTTGCAACGACAGGTAGGACGGCTGTTTGCAGTGGTGACTGAATCAAACCGCGATCTAGAAATCTGGGAGAAGGATGTGCGCTTTTGGTTCTGCGCCCTTGCCAGACAGCACCAATGTGATCAGGAGGTGGTGTTGCTGCCGGCTTCCGAAAGCGATCCCTACGCTGGATCTTCACCACACCCGGAAACCCTCGAGAAACGTGCGCTAACGCTCTGGAGGCTGAGGCGTCATTCTCCAAGCTTCTTGCTGCTTACGGCACGTGCACTTGCCCGCCGCACGGTCGCACCACAACAAATCGTTAACGCAGGAACCATGATGCGGCGTGATGAAGATCATGCGCCCGAGGAACTGGTGGCAAAGCTCTCTGCTTCGGGATACGTCCGGCAGGATCCCGTTACCGCGTTGGGAGAGTTTTCTATCCGAGGGGGGATCTTGGACGTGTGGTCACCGGGAAATTCAACACCGGTTCGCATTGAATACTTTGGCGACACCATCGACTCGATTCGCGAGTTCGAGCCGGAAACTCAACTGTCAACAGAGCAGCTGTCTCAGGTGGAGATTGCGCCAATGCGGGAGTTGGCGGTTAGTTCGGGCGACTTCATGGACTGGAGCGCTGCAGCGCAGGAACGATGGTCAGATCCCCGCTATTCGCGAGCCCTACGAGATCGAACAGACTTTGCTGAGGAAGGGGAGAGCTTTGCAGGATGGGAATGGTTGCTGCCACTCGTACGTAGATGTGATGCGTCTATCTTTGATTACCTAAATGACGCGGTGCTTGTAGTGGATGAACCATCAGGTGTGGAGTCATACCTGGGAGAGGTCTATCAGGGCCTTGTAGATCGTTTCAACGAAACTGACGCTGCTGATGACATCGCACTTCTACCCGAGGAGTTGTACCTCCCGCCAGAGGAATTGAGAAATAGAGTTTCAAACGGACAGCGTCTCGAACTACGAACGCTGGGTCGGGCGGCCGCGAGTATTGATCAAGAGTTGTCGCTCGAAGCTAAGGCGCCCGAAGTAAGGCTGGGCCGGACGCGATCCGGGAGAAAACCACTGTTCCTATTTCCTATCGAAGAAAAGGCCAGCGAAATCGATTGGCCAACGCAATCTGTTTTGCGTTATCACGGAAGGCTGCGCGATCTTGCCAACGATGTTATAGCGGCGTCTAAGCAAAATACACTTACGATTTTTGTTATGCCGAGCATTGGCATCGCTGAGCGGATACGCGAAATCCTCAATGAGTACGAAATTCCGAGTGCACTCAGCTTGATCGATGGTCAGAGGGCTTTCGACGAAATCGCTGCCTGGCCGCTAGTAACAGTCGGCCGCCTCAGTTCGGGTTTTGCACTCCCTTCCGCGGGGTTCATTACTCACATTGAGAGTGATCTCTTTGACGACGCTGACGACCAGGCACTCGATCGTCCAGTTGAGGGCAGGCGCCAGAAAGGAGACAGCAAACGCAAGCGTCCCCGAACGGCAGCTTTCCTCTCAGACTTTAGGGATCTTAAGCCAGGGGATTTTGTGGTCCATATCGACCACGGAATTGCACAGTTCGGCGGTCTGCAGGTATTGGAACTCGGCCCTCGGACAGGCGAATTCATGCTGCTCTACTACGCTGATGCCGCGAAACTTTATGTGCCTGTCGAGCGATTGGATTTGGTCCAAAGGTACTCAAGTGCGGAGGGACATCAGCCCCAGCTCGATCGACTCGGCGGAATCGGATGGCTGAAGACAAAAGCCAGAGCCAAGCGCGCCATGCGGGACATGGCGGACGAGCTCTTGCGATTATATGCCGAGCGCAAACTTGTTAGCGGTCATGCGTTCGCGACCGATTCACCCTGGCAGCGGGAGTTTGAAGACGGATTTGAGTACGTCCTTACTCCAGATCAGGAAACAGCAATAGAGGACGTAAAGCGTGACATGGAAGAGTCGACGCCCATGGATCGATTGCTTTGCGGCGATGTGGGGTACGGTAAGACTGAAGTTGCGATGCGTGCTGCATTTAAGGCGGTGATGGAGGGTAAGCAGGCAGCCGTGCTTACTCCGACCACCGTTTTAGCCTATCAACACTACGACACCTTCAAGTCTCGCTTTACCACGTTCCCAGTGAAGGTAGAGTTGCTGTCCAGATTTCGCTCCACAAAGGAGCAGAAAGAGATCGTTAAGCGCGTCGAGTCTGGAGACGTTGACGTAATCATCGGAACGCACCGTCTGCTCTCGAAAGACGTGAGGTTCAAAGAACTCGGTTTAGTGGTTGTGGACGAAGAGCAGCGTTTTGGTGTGGCCCATAAGGAACGATTGAAGCAACTAAAAAAGCGTGTTGACGTTTTGACACTTTCCGCAACTCCGATACCACGCACCCTTAACATGTCATTAAGTGGTTTGCGCGACATGTCTTTAATTGAGACGCCGCCCCGAGATCGGCTCGCGATCCAGACCCAAGTCGTGCAGTTTTCCGAGTATGTAATCAAGTCAGCAATCGAACTGGAACTCGCTCGCGGCGGGCAGGTTTTTTTTATTCATAACCGCGTGGAGACAATCGACACGATCGCTGCGCTTGTCCAACGGTTGGTTCCACAGGCTCGCTTGGCGGTAGGGCACGGGCAGATGAATGAGAAGGAGATGGAGTCAGTGATGCTCGATTTCATCGAGTTCAAGTATGACATTCTGGTTGCGACCACCATCATAGAGAACGGAATAGACATCCCCCGTGCGAACACAATCATCATAAACCGCGCCGATCAGTATGGTCTTTCTCAGCTTTATCAGTTGCGTGGACGTGTAGGTCGGTCAAACCGGCGGGCCTATGCCTATCTTCTCATTCCGGCAGAACAGGAATTGACACCAATAGCCAGGCGACGATTGGCGGCAATTCGCGAGTTTTCGGATTTGGGGGCGGGATTTCGGATTGCCGCTCTTGACTTGGAGCTGCGGGGGGCCGGAAACCTTCTGGGTGGTCAGCAATCTGGGCACATGGACGCTCTGGGCTTCGACCTTTACACGCAGATGCTCGAGCGGACCGTTGCGGAGCTTAGGGGCGAAGCCGTCGAGGACGAAACAAGTGTCTCAATCAACCTCGGCGTTGACGTCGCGATTCCCGAAGATTACATCAGCGACATGGGCCAGCGACTGCGAACCTACAAGCGAGTGTCCTCGGCCCGCGATGAGGAGACGCTTTCCACGATCCATCGAGAGACTCGTGACCGCTACGGTCGTTTACCAGCATCGGTAGAGCAACTTTTCGCGTATGCTCGACTTCGCCGACTGGCCGAGGAGATAGGAGTTCTAGCGATTGATCGCACGCCGGATGGCATAGCTCTTAAATTCAGCGATAAGTCCAGTATCTCATTGCCGAAACTGGCGGAGTTGGTGGAGATAAGGGATGATGCGCAGTTTGCTCCAACGGGCGTGTTGCGAATGACCCTATCCGACGAAGAGTTTGAAGACATACTGAAATTCGCCTATGCCACGTTGCTAGAACTTCGGTCGAGCGATTAAAATCACCAGGTTTGTCTGTGGTTTGTGGCTGGTCGTTAGTTGAATCGTTGTTTTCCGGACTGTGTGCATTGGTCCACGAACAAATAACGAGACTACTAACAAATTGAAAACAACAACCAACCAACTCAGGAGTTTTTGTGAAATCACATCTAACATCACTCAGTATCTTTATTGCTGTTCTGTTTTTGCTCATTGTCCCTTGCGTCACCTTCGCCCAGGAGGGAGAACTTCAGGTTGTTGACGAAGTTATCGCCCAGGTGAATGACGATATCATTACGCTCTCGATGCTTAAGCGCCAGCAGAAGGAACGCATTGAAACACTTAAGCAAACCGGAACGCCGGAGCAGAAGGCAATCGAAGAGGTAACGAAACGCCAGCCGGAGTTGATAGTCACTCTAATCAACGAACAGCTGCTTCTTCAAAAAGGTAAAGAGCTTGAGCTCGCCAGCGAGGTTGAAGCGGAAGTGAATCGCCGCATGCTGGACGTTGCTAAGGAGCAGGGGATCACAACGATCGAGAAACTGGAAGCCGCCATGCGCGAAAGTCAAATGGATCCCGTTGCTATCAAGCAGACAATGCGGACTGAGTTGATGAAACAGGCAGTGATTCAGCAGGAGGTCGACCGAAGGATCTTTTTTGGTCTCTCAATGGATGAACTCAAGCAATATTACGAGGCACATAAAGAGAAATTCCGTAAGCCCGAGTCTATAAAGCTTTCTGAGATCTTTCTGAGCCTCGCCGGAAAGAACGAGGCTGACGTTAAAGCTCGGGCACAAGAGTTGGTTGCTCAAATACGAGCTGGCGCAGACTTCGGTGCTGTAGCCGCAGCTAACTCTGAGCGAGAGATTAATGGCCGGCGTGTTGCACCTGAAAATAAGGGTGAAGTCGGCAGATTCGAAGTCCCGAATCTCCGTGAAGATATTGCCAACGCAATCAAAAATGTGAAGGCAGGTGGAATTACCGATCCGCTTCTTACCGAAGGTGGTTATCAAATCCTTAAGGTCGACGAAAGAACTCCACCGAGCGCTACGCCTACTTTCAACGAAAACCAGGTGCGCGAGGCAATCACTATCGAGCGAGCGCCAAAGGAGCGTGAGGCCTATCTCCAGAACTTGCGCAATGATGCTTACGTTAAGGTGTCTGATAATTATCGGGACGCAGTGACGCCCCTTCTTAAGATCACGCCTCCTACGGCCGCAAAGGCTGAAGATAAGAAAAACGAATAAAGTTGTATGTTTGTGAGCGGCAGTGCTCCACACAGTCGCTCACTAACCCGCCCTTTCTATGCGCCTTGATCTTTACCTCAAGGTCAGCCGCTTGTGTCCACGTCGCAGCCTCGCGCAACAGTTGTGTGAATCACAACTCGTTTTCGTCAACGGCCGTCCTGCTAAACAATCGCACAACGTAAAGCCTGACGACGAAATAATTCTTCGGCGTGGCAATCATGAGAAGCGCGTAAAAGTATTGTCAGTACCAACGCGACAACCGGCACGTTATGACGCCGCTAACCTCTACCAAGTAATCTCGGAGCGGCAGATATCCGATGCTTAGCTCTGGACGATGCTAACCATGCTTATCAGGAATGTGACCGCAGAGGCGGGCTTGATCTGCCTGTTGCGCTTCGCTTGTACCTTATACATTCACGGAAATGGAGCGCAGAGCGATTGGACATTGGGCTGCGTAGCATTGGAAAATGGGGACATAAGAGAGCTTTATGATGCAGTCGATGTCGGTACACCCGTTATTATTAAGCCCTGATGATTCAAATTAGACCCTTTTACATTCGGAATGTTCTGATTGATCCGCCGCTCATCCTCTCTCCGATGGCTGGGGTGACGGATGTGTCGTTTCGCCGGCTGCTAAAGCGGCGAGGAGGTGTAGGTTTAACAGTTTCGGAATTCATTTCAGTCGAAGGTCTCACCCGCAACAACCCCAAATCGAAGCGCCAGATGCGATTCTATGGCGATGAAAGACCTTTCGCCGTTCAAATATTCGGCGGTCAGCCCGAGCGGATGCGAATGGCTGCCGAAATGGCGGAGGAAGTTGGGGCGGACATTCTGGACATCAACTGCGGATGTCCGGCCCCGAAAGTAGTAAAGCACGGAGGGGGTTCAGGGTTACTCAAAGACCATAAGCGTTTGGAAACGATTCTGCGGGAAGTGAAGAAGGCTATCTCAATTCCATTAACCATCAAGATCCGAGCTGGTTACCACGATAATGACGTCAACGCGGTCGAGACGGCCAAACTGGCTGAAGCGTGCGGAGTCGAGCACGTCGCGTTACATGGGCGCACGAAGGAACAAGGTTATCGTGGTCTAGCCGATTGGGATCTCGTGCGGCGGGTAAAAGAGGTTGTAAAGGTGCCAGTGTCCGGCAGCGGGGATGTGATCAATATCGAAGGAGCGTTTGAGCGATTTCGAGAAACTGGGTGCGATGGAGTTCTCATTGGTCGCGGGGCGATGGCCAATCCTTGGATCTTTCGCCAGATCGAAGACACAATTCAGGGGCGAAAGGCATTTGAACCGACTCTAGCAGACAAGCGTGCCGTTTTGTTGGAGTACTTTGATATGCTCCGCGAAGATATGCCTGAGACGCCAGCGATCAACCGTATGAAGCAGTTGGCGGGCCAATTCACCCGTGGTCTTCAGGGTGGGGCGTTGTTCCGAACCTCTATCTACCACTCACATTCTGTTGATGAGGTATTGGAGCGCATTGAGGAGTACTTTACAGCCATTGAAAACGGAAGGCCCTACTACGGCGAAGCCGGCGTCCCGGTCGAGCAGGTTCCTGAACTGGATTCCTGCGAAGCAGCAGGTGCCCTCTCATAGCCACCTTAATTTTACGTTCGAGCTCCTAGTCTGATCATCGCTTGCAAACGCCGGATAACCCTTACCTTTTAGCGCCGCGATATCGATCACGATCTCTTTCTGCCCGCGCACTGCCCGAGTTACCTGACCGCTGCGGTTTCGCGATTGAGTAGGCGATGGAGAGGGTGACTCGACCGCCCGCCCTTCGCGTCTCGCGCCATCTGTTTCAGTGCTTCCAACGTCCGTGTTCTCTCTTGTTCTGTCAGGTTTTCCAGGGTTACACCGTGTGCCTGTAACACTGCCCGCAGGTTTTCTTCGGTGTTTTTATCTCGGTCGTAGACATCGCGGTAAATGTGTAGCTGGCCGTCTTCAACCACGATAGTTTCGTAACGGAGTTCAACCGGAATTGCTGTGTTGAGGTTTACCGGCTTCTCTTCGGTTCGAGCTCTTTTGAATGCGGCTATTTCAGAGTCGGTTAGTTCCGCACCGGCGACCCGGGCCAAAAGCTTCGCGAAGTCCTGGGCTGGCGGGTCAGTTAACCCGACGCAGCCGTGTGAGGCAAAGTTGCCCAGTTTTGCGGGTGTCTTCCCTCCGTGGATCAGAGATGGAGAACCGATTGGAATCTTCAAGACTCCCAACGGATTCAGCCTGTCCAACCACGCCCGCCCCCTCTGTTTGGCTGCGACATTGCCGCCTCCCTAGTGGTGAAAGCCGAGGGGCAATAGGGGTCTTGGTTGTGTTCCTTCAAAAAACCAGCTAGCGCCGACCCGAAGCCGGTGATGCCAGGTTGGCAGCCTCGAACTGTAGAGCGCGAAACGTGCCTGTCGTGCCAGCGGACCACCGAAGGTCTTACCTCTGGCAAGAACGGCCGCGCGTTCAGTTCCAAGGCTTACGGCTTCGCCAAGTTCCTCAAAGGTCTGCGTTTGTAGTTTCTCCTGCGAGATGTAGGCGCGAACGTTCCTCGCCGCTAAGCTGGCTTGTTGGAATGCAAGCTGTGCGGTACCCGCTAGAGTCGGTGAGGCCTCAACGTAAAACGCTACATCGCCCAGCGCGAATAGATTCTTGTGACCTGCGACTTGGAGGGTGGGCTCGACCATTATGAGCCCTCGCTGATTCTTCTCCACTTGAAGTCGCTCTACCGTAGGGTTGGTCCTTACACCGCCTACCCAAACGACCGCTGCAGTCTCGACTTCTGTGGTCTGGCCCTGATGTTCGGAGATTATCGAGTTCTCGGTGACCCTAAGAACTCTTGTAAGAGTATGGACCTCAACTCTTGCTGCGCTGAGAGCTTCAACAACGTATTCGCGGATTTCCGTTCCCATACCCGGAACCACCTTGTCACCCATTTCAAGTATGAGTACCCGAGGGTTTCCGGTGAGGGCCCTTCGTTTGAAAGCGTCGCGCAACAGGTCGGACATTTTTGTTGAGAGTTCAACTCCGCTGGCCCCGGCGCCTACTATGGCAAAGGTCAGCGCTCGTTGCGTGTCCTGTGGGGGAAGACTTGGGGCCACATGATCCAGGGCTTGCAGCATTCGCTGGCGAAGCCGGTCTGCATGATGGATTTTCCGGAAAGGTATGGAAAACTGTTCGGCACCCGGAACGCCGACATAGTTCGTTACTCCCCCTAAGGCAAGCACCAGTACGTCATACTCGAGTTCATCTGAACGATGCGGGAGATCGAGACTGCGCGGGTGCAGTTGAACCTTGACTCGACGCGCTGAGAAGTCGACGTCCGTTACTGCGGCTCGTATTACGTTGACGATTGGGTCGAGTAACTCAGAATATTTCGGGGCAATGTGCCATTCCTCTACCTCGCCACTGAAGTATTCATAGAGCAACGGCGTGAAGAGAAAGTGGTCTTCGTCTGTAATCAGGGTTACGTCAGCGTGGTCGCCAATTTCCAGGGCTGTAAATAGGCCCCCGAAGCCACCACCGGCAATCAGCACTTTAGCTCGGTTCGGCATCCCTCTCCTCTTGCAGTTGGTTGGAGGAATCGTAACGATAAAACGCTTTGACCACAAAGGCGGAGAGAGGTGGTGCTGGCACCAGGGGTGGCAAAGGCCTTTCCCTTCCCAATTTGGCCGTTTCTTTCACTCCGTATCTTTGGTCTCAATCACATCTGGAAGAATCCCGGTTTCTTTCTTCTCTTTCTCTCGGTGCCTCGGTCCACCTCAAAGTTCCTGTGGTAGAGTTTTGCGTGGATCCTGTGTGGAGCGTGTCCTAATTGGTCCCCCTGCTGGACACTTAGCGGAACTGCGTGCTAGATTGAAGCGCATTTTGGAGCTTTGCGGTTACCGCAGTAAGTTGCGGATCTACTGCTGTTTAGGAGGATCATCTAAGTAGTGGCTTTGGCTAAAGGAACCAAGGAACAGATTGTTAACGACTTCCGTACCCACGAGGCTGATACCGGTTCGCCCCAGATTCAAATTGCCTTGCTTAGCAAGCGCATCAATGAACTGACTGAGCATTTCAAGACGCACAAGAAAGACAATCATTCACGCAGAGGACTACTTAAGATGGTCTCTCAGCGAAGAAGTATGCTGGATTACTTGAAGCGCACAGACATCGAACGCTACCACGAGGTAGTGAACCGGCTGGGCCTGCGACGCTAGTGACGCCCGTTAATTTGGACGGACAAAATGGTTTGTCCTTCAGTCACAACGAGAAATCTTCGAGTCTCGTAAACCCCAACAAAGCCCGCGTCAAATCGAAGAGCTTCAGAGAAGGGCGCCGAACGTGACGGCTGTTTCTCAGGAGTGGACGCGTTAACCCGAAAGCACGAAAGCTAAAGGCGGCGAGAGCTTCACGGATTGGGGCTCAGCCGCCTTTTTCACACTCACACTTCGGTTTCACGTGCCGGAACTAGCTAAAAAGGACACAAAGTAAACGAAACGAGGCGGATGAGACGCTCGGGCGCCTTTGCAGGCGCTGTCGTTCAAGGAGAAAAAAACTATGCCAGTTAAGAAGTACCTCAAAGAATCGATCAAACTTGGGGAAAAAGAGTTAACAGTAGAGACCGGTCGCCTCGCAAAGCAAGCCGACGGCTCGGTCATAATTAGGTACGGCGACACTATGTTGTTGGTGGCCGCTGTTAGTGCGATGACCCCAAGGGAAGGGATCGACTTCTTCCCGTTGACCGTTGAGTATCGCGAGTCAAACTATGCTGCTGGTCGGATTCCCGGAAACTACTTCCGACGTGAAGGACGGCCGAATGAAAAGGAAGTATTAACAAGCCGGCTTATTGATCGGCCGTGCCGTCCTCTGTTCGCGGAAGGGTTCAGAAACGAAACTCAGGTGATCGCCAGTGTCATCTCGGCGGATCCCGATAACAACCCGGACGTGATTGCTATCACGGGTGCTTCTTGCGCGCTGTACCTGTCGGACATTCCCTTCCTCAATCCCATCGCCGCGGTGCGAATCGGATTAATCGAAGGCCGCTACATCGTTAACCCCACCTATGATGAGGTCCGTGATTCTCGTCTGAACCTGATTGTCGCGGGAACTGAGGAAGCCATCGTGATGGTGGAAGCCGGCGCCCAGGAGGTCTCGGAAGAGATCATGGTCGAGGCACTTATGCTGGCCCATAAAGAGATCAACCGTCTCTGTCGATGGCAAAAGGAGTTGTATAAAGCGCTCGAGATTCAGAAGCGCGAAGTGACGCCAGTAGTTCTTGATGACGAGATGCTGAGCGAGATTCAGCGGAATTATTCAGAGCGGTTGCAAGCGGCTCTGGATACGGTGAATCAACAGAAACGAGAAAGCTACGCTGCAGTGGATGCGCTGAAAACAGAGGTAAGCGAGTCCTACCCGGAAGACGCTCCAGAAAAACGTCAGATGGCCAAGCAGATTTTCGATCAACTGAAGGAAACCATCTTTCGCGACGATATTCTTAACAAACGTCGACGTCCCGATGGCCGTCGCTTCTCCGAAATCCGCCCAATTACTTGTGAGGTCGGTTGGCTGCCGAGAGTTCATGGTTCGGCCCTGTTTACCCGCGGAGAAACTCAGGCGTTAGTTACTACTACGCTCGGAACTAAAGAAGACGAACAGTTCATGGACGACCTCGAGAAGGGAGAGGTGAAGCGCAGGTTCCTTCTCCATTACAACTTCCCACAATACTCAGTTGGCGAGGTCGGACGGTTCGGTACATCCAGCCGCCGTGAAATCGGTCACGGGGCGCTAGCCCGGCGCGCGATTGAGGCCGTGCTTCCAGATGAATCAGTCTTTCCCTACACCCTCAGAATAGTTTCCGACATCACCGAATCGAACGGCTCGTCTTCCATGGCCAGCGTTTGCGGCGGCGTCCTCTCGTTAATGGACGCTGGAGTGCCTTTAAGGGCACCAGTCGCCGGTGTGGCGATGGGACTTGTGATGGAGGGCAACAAGTACGCAATTCTCACCGACATTGCCGGCGCCGAAGATCATTACGGCGACATGGACTTTAAAGTCACAGGAACGCAGAATGGGATAACCGCCCTCCAGATGGACATCAAGATTGCAGGGATAAACGCCCAGATCATGGCCGAGGCTCTCGAGCAGGCAAAAAAGGGCCGCCTGTACATTCTTGAAGTGATGGAGAAGACGTTGCCTGAGGCGCGTCCGACGATTTCGAAACATGCGCCTCGAATCATCCAGATAAAAATTAATCCCGACAAGATTCGCGACGTCATTGGACCAGGTGGGAAGATCATTCGATCACTGGTCGAAGAGACCGGCGCAAAGATCGACGTATCTGATGATGGAACCATTTCAATCGCCACCGCGAGCGGGGAAGCGGCAGAGGCAGCGGTCAATCGGATCAAGGGTCTGACGGCTGAGGCTGAGATCGGCCAGACCTACTTGGGAACGGTGTCGCGAATTGTGGATTTTGGCGCTTTTGTGGAGATTTTCCCCGGTACGGATGGGTTGTTACACATCTCCGAAATCGCAGATCGACGAGTCAAGGACGTTCGCGATGAACTGAAAGAGGGACAGCAGATACTCGTGAAATGTATTGGCAAGGAGGGAAACAAGATCAAACTTTCCCGAAAAGCCATTCTCCGAGAGGAGAGCAGGAAGGCCGAAGCTGCCAGCGGCGGCGATTCGGAATAAGGTTTGCTCAGAGTAGCCCCGAAATGGAAGGTGTGCGTGATTACGCGTGTTTTCTGATTGGAAAAGGACAAATCAGGTCCCTTAACAATCGTTCAACAATGCTAATCACGCTTACCAGTGAATGCCCCACGTGGCGGAATATGAAGGTACTCGGGTCTATCGCTGCGATCCTCGTGCTTCTTGCGAGCGGTTCGGTAAAAGCCGAGCCGATCACCCTTCGCCAAATCATCCACGTTGCTGGAGCGATGCAGTCATCTGAAATTCGCCTGCGTAATAACTTGGCTGCAACTCCTTCGGTTTCGCAACAATCAAGGGTGGACCAGCGAACTGCGGACTTACTAAACACATCTTTCATCGATATTGCTGGACAAAGTACCCTGCTGTCCGGAGTCGCATTGAACACGGATATGCCTCAAGGTGTAGATATTTCTACACCAGGTGATATCGAAGCAATCATCTGTGACTGTGGCGAGATTATGGTGGCTGGTGGGTTTCCCAAATGGCCGCTCTTTTTCCTCGGAGCTGTACCGTTCTTTTTCTTCGACGACGACGACAATCCAACACCGACGCCGACCCCGACCCCGACCCCAACACCAACACCAACACCGACAGCAACTCCTCCGGTTGTAGTTCCGGAGCCTGCTTCAATCTTCTTGTTTGGTTCTGGATTATTGGCGTTTGGAGTCACAGCACACCGGCGTTACAAAGCAAGATCGCTGGTGGATGCAGAGGAGAAGAAAAGTTAAATCGATGTCGAAGGCGCTTGCAAAAGCCAGATCCAGATCAGCGATATGCGCGAGGTTGACTTGCGCGGTCTTTGTTGCACTCACCTTTTGTTTTGTGGAGGCGGCACCAGCTGTCTACGCGAAAAGGAAGCCCGCCAAATACGGAACACTTAAGCTTCGGACCAATCCAGGAGGCCTTCCGTTGCAGCTCGATGGAAAGCCCCAAGGGCTGACAACCACAGGCGATCGGTCTTTCAACCTGGACCCGGGGTTGCACAATGTCGTTATCACCCTCCCAGATGGTGAATTGTGGGCGAGAGAGTTCTCGCTGGAGGCTGGTCGCATCAAGTGTGTGGCGCTAAATTACCGGCCGACACCAGCTCCGGCGACGTCGCCGTGCCCATACCCCGTGAACGTTTCAGCGCCGTCGCAGGTGAGCGAAGGCGAGATAATCACGTATACGGCGGACCTGAATTACAGTGGCAGTTCTACGTTGACCTACACGTGGACTGTCAGCCCTGCGAGTGCTCGAGTCCTCAGCGGAGTTGGAACGCCTACAATTACGGTTGACTCCACCGGGCTAGCAGGTCAACGAATAACCGCAACTCTTCTAGTGGATGACGGCTCTGGCGAAGCAGCCTGCAGACAGTCTGCGCACGCGTCAACATTCATTCCACCGTTGCCGCCACGCGAGAATCCAGCGCGTGAGTTCGACGTCTGTTGCAACTGTTCATATGACGACCAAAAAGCGAGGCTTGATAACCTTGCGGTTGAACTACAGCACGATCCATCAGTCTCTACAACCATCGTTGCCTACGCCGGTAGAAACAGTCGAGTTGGGCAGGCGGACTTTCTAATGTCTCGGGCTCGAGATTATCTCGTCGATAGTCGCGGCATCGATCCATCGCGGATCACAGTGCTCAACGGCGGGTTCCGAGAAGAAGATTGTGTGGAATTGTGGGTTGTACCTCGTGGCGCTAAACCGCCTCAACTTATGCCCACCCTGCAGCCAGGTGACGCAAGACCGCCTAGCGATGGTTCAAGAACCAGACGCCGACCATAAGCCTTCCTTCAAGTTAGGACCGGGACGAGAGCTAACGTTCTCGTCCCTTTGTCTTGTCTCACGTTGACGAGCCTCCAGCCGTCGTGGTAACAAGCTGCAACCCCTAAAAGAGCTTAGAAACAACCAAAGGGACTGCTATGCAAGCTCCCGATAGCTTTACACTTTGTTATGAGGAGGTGGGCAAATGGCTGAGAATGGAGGGGGCGGGGGCCGCACCGGAGTCGTCGCCGTCGTGGCAATATTTGTAATTATCGTTTTAGTATTGCTGTTTGTATTTCGGGGACGGATCTTTCGCGGTGGCGGTACACAACAGATAGATATCAACGTGCAAACACCTGGCAAGTAGGTTGAGATGTACTTAGCCGACTCTCAGCAATTCCCAGCTTGAACCACGCCCTTCTGGCATTACGCCCGAGGAGCCGTCGTCCAACTCATTTACGATTTCCGCGTTCCCATCTACCATTCCGCTTCTATGTCAGCACCGAATATCGAAACTATCGTCTCTCTTGCAAAACGGCGCGGCTTTGTCTTTCCCTCCTCCGAAGTATACGGAGGCCTTGGCAGTGCCTGGGACTACGGGCCACTTGGCGTTGAGCTTTGCAACAACGTCAAGCAAGCGTGGTGGCGATGGATGGTTTATGAACGTGACGACGTGGAAGGCCTAGACTCCGCCATCATTCTTCACCGTCTGGTTTGGACCTACTCTGGTCACGAAGAGACGTTTATTGATTTGCTTGTGGACTGCCGCAAGTGTAAGAGTCGTTTCCGCGCTGACAAGCTTTCAGACGCGCTGGGAATCTCCTCGATAGGGGCCGCTGTTCCCGCCGATCTCAAATGTCCCTCATGCGGCGGCAACGATTGGACCGAAGTGCGACCATTTAACACAATGTTGCAAACGCGGCTTGGTGCCGTGGCTGAGGACGATCCACAGGCACTTGCTTACCTAAGGCCGGAGACTGCGCAAGGTATTTTCATAAATTTTCAGAACGTTCAGACGGCCATGCGCCGTAAGCTTCCTTTTGGTATAGCTCAGTTGGGAAAGGCCTTTCGGAACGAAGTAACGCCAGGAAACTTCATCCTGAGAACGCGAGAGTTTGAACAGATGGAGCTCGAGTACTTTGTGAGGCCTGGCGATGATGAAGAGGCTTTTCAGTTCTGGGTTGATGCGTACGTTGACTGGTACACGGGCCTGGGCCTCCGCCGTGAAAACCTATACCTTCACGAAGTAGCGAAAGAAGAGCTGGCCCATTATTCCAAGCGAACCGTGGATATTCATTATCGCTTCTTCCCGGAGCGAGAGGGCGAGCAGAAACAGTTTGAAGAGCTCATGGGAATCGCGAACCGAACAGACTTTGATCTTCGCGCTCATTCAAAGAACCCTGTTGACGCAGAGGGCAAGCGTCTGAATCCCGATTCCACTGAGGACCTTTCTTACTTTGATGAAGCGACCAAACAACGGTTCTATCCGTACGTGATTGAACCCTCGGCGGGCGTGAACCGTTCAGTCCTGGCTCTGTTGATGGATGCCTATGATGAGCGGACGAATGACAAAGGTGAAAAGCGAGTGGTGTTAAAGCTGCATCCCGAATTGGCGCCCATCAAAGCTGCCGTGCTTCCTCTTGCCAAGAACAAGCCTGAGATTGTCGGTATGGCCAGGGCAATAAAGCGAGGCTTGCAACCAACTATTCGCGCCGTTTATGACGACACTGGCGGCATTGGAAAGCTCTATGCACGGCAGGATGAGATTGGCACGCCCTATTGCGTTACCGTTGATCATCAATCTCTTGAAGACGAAGCTGTAACTGTGAGAGACCGTGATACTTGGGAGCAGGAACGAGTGAAAGTTACCGAGCTCGCTGAACATTTGCAGCGAAGGCTAAGGAGGTAGTCCGACATATGCCTGTAGTAAAAAAACGCAATTTACAGACTGAGACCCGCCTCTTGCTTGAGAGTGGCGAACCAGTCGAGTTGCCGCCGGCCGAGATCGATGACCGGCATGTGTTGGTTCAGTTCGAACAGTTCAAACCCTTTGTTGGAGAGTTACTAACAGAACTTCGCGCAGGTACGTTGGTAGAGCCAGTGCCGGTAATGAATGATGGCGCTACCTTTGCAGTTCATGGGGAGACGAGGACCTTCTGGGTAAAGCTTTGGCATAGGGCGGGGTCCGATCTCACCAAAATAGAGCGCGCGCAGATTCTTAGCTGTATACCCTCCACCCGCGGCGTTCAGATTCTGGTGGACTCACCGGAGTAGTTTCAAATCTCAGGATGCAGTTCTCACAGATTCCGTCACACGTTCTTGATCTAGCCCGCGAGGTTCGCGCTGCTGGAGGACGCGGCCTCCTGGTTGGCGGCTGTGTAAGAGATCAGTTGATGGGGCGTCAGCCCAAAGACTGGGATCTGGAGGTGTATGGAATTGAACCCAACGAGTTGCGGGCGCTATTGGATCGCTTTGGTTCAGTGAACGTCATCGGCGAAGCGTTTGCCATATACAAATTAGGGCACGATCTAGACGTCTCGCTTCCACGCAAAGAGCGAAAGTCAGGGCGAGGCCATCACGCATTTGTCATTGAGGGCGATCCGCACCTCTCATATTTCGAAGCCGCTCGTCGCCGCGACTTTACCGTTAATGCAATATTGCAAGATCCCATGACGGGTGAAATTATCGATCCCCACGGTGGGCGGAGCGACATCGAGCAACGACTGCTTCGTGCGGTTTCAACAGACACATTCGCTGAAGACAGTCTGCGGGTTCTGCGTGCCGCGCAATTCGCCGCACGTTTCGAGTTCGAGATAACACCGGACACCGCAGCGCTGTGTCGTGGCATCGACCTTTCCGATCTGCCCTCCGAAAGAATCTGGGGCGAGTTTGAGAAGATCCTTTTGCAGGCGCCGCGACCGTCCTTGGGTCTCGAGGGGTTACAGACGTTAGGAGCAGTGGACCAATTGTTCCCGGAAATCAGTTCACTGAGGGACGTGCCTCAGGATCCAGATTGGCATCCGGAAGGAGATGTCTACAAGCATACACTTCTTGTAGTTGATCGGGCCCGCGATTTGGTTGATGACCTCTCATATCCAAAGCAGGTGACGGTGATGCTTGCCGCGGTCGCACATGACTTTGGCAAGCCCTCGACAACCGAGTTTGTGGAGGGTCGCTGGCGCTCACGGGGTCACGAGGAGGCTGGGGTCGCACCGACTGAACGGTTTTTGGATCAGCTGAATATTCATACGATCGCCGGTTACGATGTACGCTCCCAAGTGGTGGCATTGGTGCGCGAACACTTGAAACCCGGGGAGTTTCACAAGAAGCGCGATGAGGTAAAGGATGCGGCGTTCCGCAGACTGTCTCGGCGGTGTGAACTCGACCTTCTTTATCGGGTCGCAAAGGCTGATTCGCTCGGACGGAATGCTCCTTGGGTGCCGCGTGAGAGGTGGTATGACGCAGAAGCTCAGGAGTGGTTTATAGCCCGAGCTCGTGAGCTTGCTGTTGAAGAGCAGCCACCAAAACCTATCCTTATGGGGCGACATCTCCTGCAATTAGGTCTTACTCCTGGTCCAAGAATTGGTCAGATTACCGCTGCCGTGTATGAAATGCAGTTGGATGGTCGCATAAGTACTCTGGAGCAAGCTCAGGCGGTTGCACGGGAACTCATAGCCGCAGAAAATTCTTAGGCAAAAGCAGCATCGGGTTGCTGTTGCGTGACGCAGTGAATAGTACCCATTCCCCAGACCAGTGGTTCGCAGTTGATTCCAATGACCTTACGATCCGCGAATAAAAGCTGAATGATCTGAATGGCTTGTGGATCATTAGGGTGGCCGAAGATCGGGACAAGTACTACTTTGTTTGCGATGTAGAAGTTCGCGTATGAGGCGGGCAGGCGTGCAAGATTGCGGTCCCCAGACTCTGTGGTTCCGGCAACCGTCCCAGGCATTGGCAGTTTGATCACCTCAAAGTGGTTGCCTTCCGCATCGGTCATCTCTTTGAGCAGACGCAAATTCTCCTGGAGAATCTCATAATTCGTATCTAGCCGATCTTCTTCGACAGCGCACACTATCTGTCTTGCAGACACGAAACGTGCGATATCATCGATATGTCCGTCGGTATCGTCGCCCTCGATTCCCTCTTTTAACCAAAGCACTTTGGAAACGCCCAGGAAGTCCTTGAGACACTGCTCTATTTGACTCTTGTCCAACTCTGGATTGCGATTTGGATTTAGCAAGCACTGCTCTGTAGTCAAGACGCATCCTGCCCCGTTCACTTCAATTGAGCCGCCCTCCATTACGATGCCAGGTTCAAATCGCGGAACCAACAGCGTGTCACTAAGGCGGGCCGGCACTTCACTGTCACGTTTCAGTTCCTCATACTTATTACCCCACGCGTTGAACACCCAATCGTTATAGGCCAGGCCGCCTGTGCCGATCAGAAAATTTGGACCATAATCGCGAATCCAGGAATCGACTGTTGGAATGTTGTGAAACCGAATGTTTTCGGAGCCGGCAAACTTACAGCGCGTGCGAACTGCTTGTTCAGTGGTCTCGTCATCTACCAGGAGGTTGACGGTTTCGTACGGAGCAAGAGCTGCCATCATCCGCATGTAGATCTCCTCGACTAGAGGCACTCGATCAGGCCAGGTAAGTGGGTCCTTGGGCCAACTGAGCCAGGTAGCGGTGTGACGATGCCACTCAGCCGGCATGTAATAGCCAAGTTGTGCGGGAGGGGCGTTGCTGGGGTGGTTCATCGTGCGTTCGCTTGACTCACTATGGCCCGATAGATTCCCAGCAGACTGATCAACACCCAGAAGAGTTCAATGATGAAGGCTGCGAGATTAAAGTTGTAGTACAACGACACCACGATCAACGCTGCACCCACAGCATTGAGCAATGAGTAGGCAAGAGATCGACTGTCGAGACGGCCGAGTTGAAGTAGCAAGTAGGCAATCACCAAAAGCGCGGCGCCCATCGCTCCAATTACATCTGCCATCGCCACACCCTATCTATTGGTCCCCGAATCTAAGCCCTAGGCCCTGATACGCATCAATTCGTCGGTCGCGTAGAAAAGGCCAATTCTGGCGAGTCTCTTCGATGCGATGCAGATCACACTGCACCACCAGGGTTTCCTCTTTGTCAGCAGAAGCCTTTGCGATAATGCGACCAAAGGGGTCGGACACAAAGGACTGTCCCCAGAAGTTAAGTTTGCCTTCACGGCCGACGCGATTTACCACGACGACAAAAACACCGTTGGCAATTGCGTGTGCCCGCTGAATTGTCTCCCAAGCGGCATGTTGGGCTTGATTCATCTCTTCTTCTTCATCAGGTAACCAGCCAATCGCGGTTGGGTAGAACAGAAACTGGGCACCTGTGAGCGCAGTGAGCCGCGCCGCCTCGGGGAACCACTGGTCCCAGCACACTAGAGTTCCGATGTTCCCATACCTGGTTTTGTGGGTTTGAAAGCCCAGGTCGCCGGGTGTGAAGTAGAACTTTTCGTAATATAGCGGGTCGTCCGGAATATGCATCTTGCGGTACTTGCCTGCAATACTGCCATCCGCGTCGAGCATGACGGCTGTATTGTGATAGATGCCGGCCGTGCGTTTCTCAAACAGTGAAGCAACGATAACGACCTTGTGCTTTCGAGCAATTTTCGACAGCGTCTCGGTTGAAGGACCAGGAATCGTTTCGGCCAGCTTAAAGAGCTCGATGTCCTCTGCCTGGCAGAAGTATTGTGAACGGAAAAGCTCCTGCAGGCAGACAATCTGCGCGCCACGCCTCGCAGCCTCCTCTATTCGTATAACGGCCTTCTTTACATTGCTTTCTGGCTTCTGGTCACAGGTCATCTGCACCAGTCCAACAGTGACGGTGCTTGGATCTACCTTTCTTGGCATTGGGCAAGTATAGCTGAAGGCGCCGACATTGCCGATTTCAAATGCTGATTGTCGATCCAGGGTGGACAATCGGCATTTCGCAATCGCCAATGTTAATATGTCGCGTCGCAATTCACCCCAAATCTGAAACGAGAAAGCATGATTGAGCTAGAGCTGACAGAAGACCACAAGGCACTACTACAAACAGTCCGCGAGTTTGCCCACCACGAAGTGTCTCCATACATCAAGGAATGGGATGAAAAGCAGGAGTCTCATCCGGAAATCTTCCGAAAGATGGCCGAGCTGAATCTGCTGGGCGTGTGCATCCCGGAAGAATACGGGGGCGCCGGCTTCGACTACATCTCGCTCGGCCTCGTCTGCGAAGAATTAGAGGCCGTTGACACCTTCTTGCGTGTAGCGATGTCGGTCCATACGGGATTGAACTCGCTGACCCTTTATACATGGGGTACCGAAGAACAAAAGCAGAAATACCTGGTGCCGCAGGCAAAAGGAGAAAAACTCGCGACGTATGGACTAACTGAGCCCGGTGCTGGATCCGACGTGATCGGCGCTCGCTCGGTTGCGCGGCGGGAAGGCGATGAGTGGGTTTTAAGCGGGGAGAAGATGTGGATCAGCCTCGCTGATTTTGCGGATACCTTCCTCTTCTTCTGTTGGACCGACGAAGACAAACGTCGCAAGAGAGATCATTCGGGGATGTCCTGCTTCATCGTTGAAAGAAACATGAAAGGTTTCACCTCGGGAACAATTCACGGAAAACTTGGAATTCGGGCGGGCAATACCGGCTACTTTTCGCTGCAGGATGTACGGGTACCAAAGGAAAACATGGTCGGCGAAGAAGGCGAAGGCTTCAAGATTGCAATGTTCGCGCTGGAGCAAGGTCGTTATACAGTTGCGGCAGGAGCTACAGGAGTAATCCGCGCCTCACGCGACGCGTCCATCGCTTACGCACTGGAGCGCGAGACCTTTGGAACGAAGATCGCCAATCACCAACTGGTGAAGCAGAAAATTGCTGAAATGGAAGCCGATTACCAGATGTGTCGGTTGCTCTGTTTGCGTGCAGGCTATCTCAAGAACACTGGCCAACCAAACGCACGTGCAACTAGTTTGGCGAAATGGCAAGCCACGGTGCGCTCGGAAAAGGCTGCATCCATGGCGATTGAAGTCCACGGCGCGAATGGCTACTCCAATGATTATCCTGTCGAGCGTTACCTCCGCAACTGCAAGGCAGCAATCATTTACGAGGGGACGCGAGACATCCATACGCTTATGCAGGCGGACTGGGCGTTGGGCTTGAAGCAGGAGAAATCTGCCCGCAAAACTTTGCCGCCGTACAGAGATGGGAAAGCCTAATGTGGTTTGACGATTGACGATCGCCCGCGACAACTTGACTGAGTCCAGTAACCTTAGGGATGGATCTAAAAGCGATCAATCATCGGAATGAGATGAGACGCCTTACAAGCCTCGGACTGGTTCTGATTCCACTGTTGGTTCCGACCCCTCTGTCCGCCAACTGTTTTCACTTGAGGTTGTGAGGAGTACTCGCGACGCGTTCATCGCGTAAATTTCCGGTTGAGCTAACAGAGATCGCGAATCACAACCACTGGTATTATGATCGTGGGCCCAAGATTAATGAGTCGGTCTGGGAATTTCTCAAAAAGCAATCGCTGACGGCGGACCCTCACTACGAGCAGTATCGTTTTAATAACTAGAGAACGGGTTCAGTCAAGGTGTGTGCTAATCGTCTGCTCATGCGGATCGGCTCATTTATCAGCGCTTTCAGTTTCATCGGGTGCTTTGATGGGCCTGGCTATGGTGGCTGAGACAGTTGGTCCAATGTTCACCGGCGCCGGCTCGTCGGTAATCGCCGTTAAAGCTTCAATTGTCGCCAGCTCTCCTTCTGCCTCGAGAATCACTTGAGTAGTTTGAAGCACGGTGTCTGGATTGAGAGAGATGGACGAAATCCCTCTTTCCACGAGAAACCTCGCAAACTCAGGATAATCCGATGGTGCCTGGCCGCAGATTCCAATCTTCTTTCCCACGCGGTGAGCAGCGTTAATTGCGATAGTCACCATCCGCTCCACAGCGCCGTCGCGCTCGTCAAAGAGATGGGCCACCATTTCAGAATCGCGGTCTAACCCAAGCGTCAATTGAGTCAGATCATTTGAGCCGATGGAATATCCATCAAACACTCGTAAAAACTCGTCTGCATAAATCACGTTGGCAGGAAGTTCACACATGGCATAGATTTCCAGTCCATGTTCCCCTTGCTTAAGGCCGAACTCGTCCATCAACGCAACAACCCTCTCAGCCTCAGCCACAGTGCGGCAGAAAGGAATCATCGCCTTTACGTTCACCAAACCCATGTCCTCGCGAACGCGCCGGAGCGCCAGGCACTCCAACTCAAACCCTTCGCGGTATCGCTCATCGTAGTAACGCGATGCACCGCGGAAGCCAAGCATCGGATTCTCCTCGGTTGGTTCGAACTCGCTCCCTCCAATTAGCATCGCATACTCATTCGATTTGAAGTCTGACATGCGTACGATCACTGGCTTAGGAAAGAACGCAGCTGCGATACGGGCGATACCTTCCGACAGGCGCCTGACAAAGAAGTCGCGCGGATCTTCTTCCCCCAGTCGTTTTTCGATCTCCTTAACAGTTACCTGCGACGCTAGATGCGGGTAACGAACGAGCGCCATTGGGTGAACGCCGATGTGATTGTTGATGATGAATTCAAGCCGTGCCAGACCGACCCCGTCGTTTGGAAGGGAAGCGACTGCAAATGCGTGATCAGGATCGCCAACATTCATCATGACCTGGGTTCGCGGTCTCTCGCCCTCGCCAACTTCGCGTCTATCAACCGCAAAGTCTACCTTGCCTTCGTAGACATTTCCGTGGGCGCCTTCAGCGCACGAAACGGTTATGTCCTGACCGCTCACTAGCACGCGCGTGGCGTTGCCTGTACCAACAATGCACGGCAGGCCGAGTTCCCGACTGATGATCGCACTGTGGCAAGTGCGGCCGCCGCGGTCTGTCACGATCGCGGCTGCCTTCTTCATGATCGGCTCCCATGCAGGATCTGTCATCGACGTGACCAACACGTCGCCGGCTTTGAATTGAGTGAGATGATCAGGATTCGCGAGTACGTGAACTTGACCGTGGCTGATCTTTTCACCCACGGCAATGCCGCTTACAAGTGGCGCTTCGTGCGCACCGGTTAGCTTGTATGTTTCGATGTAGTTGTGACGGTTGCTACCGTGGACCGTCTCGGGGCGTGCCTGCAGGATAAACAGTTCACCGGTGTGACCGTCCTTGGCCCACTCAATGTCCATTGGGGTTGGTTTACCGGCAAGTGCTGAGTAGTGTTCCTCGATAGCGCATGCCCAACGTGCCAGCCGCAGCACTTCATAGTCACTCAAACAGAAACGAGCCCGCTGCGCCTCAACCACCTCGCGCGTGCGAGTGCCGCGACCGTCAAGGCCGTAAACCATCTTCACTTCTTTTGTGCCTAATCTGCGACTGACAATTGGTCGGGCGCCCGTTTTCAATGTCGGTTTAAAGACCACCCATTCATCCGGAGTCGCCATTCCCTGCACGATCGCCTCGCCCAAGCCCCAGGCGCCGTTGATCACCACAACTTCACGAAAGCCGGACTCTGTATCAAGCGTAAACATTACGCCTGAGCAGGCTTGATCAGAGCGAACCATCGGCTGGACGCCGATCGACAGTGCCACATCGAAATGATCGAACCCCCGCGCCGCACGGTAAGAGATGGCCCGGTCGGTCCACAGCGATGCAAAACACCGGTGGCAGGCTTCAATCAGCCTCTCCTCGCCGCGAACGTTGAGAATCGTATCCTGCTGGCCGGCAAAAGATGCTTCTGGCAAGTCCTCTGCGGTTGCCGAAGAGCGAACAGCTACTTCAGGCGTTGCATTTAGACGCTGACAGAGGCGCCGATATGCGTCGATGATCGCGTTATGGACCGCCTGAGGCAGTGGTGTATCCAACATCAACGCACGTGCTTCCTTTCCCGCTTTATTGAGTGCGCGAATGTCGTTGTGGTCCAGTCCATCCATCAATGCACGCAGCCGGTCACCAAGCCCATTCGTTTCGAGCAGCAGATGATAGGCTTCGCTCGTTGTGGCAAATCCATCAACGGCGTGCACCCCTCTCGGTTTGAGTGCGCGGTAGAGTTCGCCCAGACTCGCGCACTTACCGCCGACCAGTTGAACATCACCGGCACCCACTTCGCTGAGATCAAGAACCAGAGGTTTGACAGTCGAGGTCATTTGTTATGTCTCCCAGAGAAGGTCAGGACAGTCCAATCGAATGCGATATGGCTATCAATGAATAAGGCCGAAAGCCCCCAGTATGATAGCAGAGAATTTATGACAATAATTTGTTGAAACGATGCGATTGGCACCACTTTGGCCAGGATAATTTTATTAGGAACGTAATAAGAGCTTGGCAGTGGATTCAGATCAACACCGGATCCGAACGCTACAATTTAGCTACACGCTCTGGTAGTATGACGGCACACTCTTTAGAACTTGACCTTGTGTATTCACTGACGACTCGCAAGAGCTTCTTATCAGGAGAGACAAGAAATGGGCCACGAGCTAAACACCGAGCGCGATCTGTCGCTCGACTTTTTACGCGTTTGCGAAGCTGCCGCAATTGCCGCAGCGCGGACTATGGGTCAGGGCGATCGCAAGTATTCGGATCACGTTGCCACCGAGGCGATGCGCGAGGTAATGGATTCAGTGCCCATGCGCGGTCGTATCGTAATCGGTGAAGGCGAACGTGACGAGGCACCAATGCTCTACATTGGTGAGGAAGTTGGTGGAGGCTTTCATGCGGGAGAGGAGATAGCTGAGTCGTGCCCGGAGGTTGACATAGCGGTCGATCCGCTAGAGGGCACCAACCTTTGCGCGCTTGGGGCGAACAACGCGATTGCAGTACTGGCAGCAGCCGAACGGGGCGGACTGCTAAATGCGCCCGATATTTACATGGACAAGATCGTGGTTGGCCCTTCCTCTCGAGGTGTTGTCGATCTGGATGCGCCCGTTAGAGACAACCTGAAGAACATTGCGCGGCGGCTCGGTAGAGACATTGAAGACTTGACCGTCATTGTTCTCGATCGCTCTAGACATAAGAAATTGATCGCGGACGTTCGTGAGGCTGGCGCTCGAATCCGTCTGATCGGCGACGGGGACCTATCGGCCGGCATTTCAGCTGCAGTAGCGGGAACAAATATCCACGCGTTGATGGGAATCGGGGGCGCGCCAGAGGGGGTGATTACGGCGGCAGCGATGAAGTGCCTCAACGGCGAGATACAGGCACGTCTGGTTTTTGATCCGGAAAAGCTCGGTGTGGACAAGAACAAGGTTCCCGCAAAAGAGGAGGTGCTTGATCGGCTTCAGTCGATGGGAATTAACGATTCAAACAAGGTTTACGACACAAACGATCTCGCGCCCGGGCGCAAAATCATTTTCGCCGCAACTGGAGTCACCGATGGGGCCCTGTTGAAAGGCGTCAGGTTCTTTGGAGCAGGGAAGCGCACGCATTCGATGGTCATGACTACCGACTCGCGGCACATTCGTTTTGTTGACACGCTCCACATCGAGGGTGGACCTGACACTGTAATCAGATTCTAATACGTAAAAGGAAATGTCAGCTCAGTACGTTACGCAGTTTCCCCCCGATCGAAAACCGCAGTTTTTATGGACCACGATCGTGGTCACTTGTCTGCTTCTTGTAAGTGCTATCGTATTAGCCCCGCTCCTGCGCGCTGAGGGTCATACCTTCTTGAGCCTGACGATCTACCAGAGCTTGAGCTATTTTTGTCACCAATTTCCCGAAAGGTCGTTTCAGTTAGCAGGAGAGAAGTTCGCGGTTTGCACGCGGTGTACAGGAATCTATTTTGGGTTCACAGCGAGCTTGCTTTTGTATCCGTTACTACGTCCGTTGCGCCGCACTGAGACGCCGCACCGGAAGTGGCTGTTGTTGGGCGCCTTTCCGCTCTTTTTGGACTTTGCGCTAACGTTCTTTGGAGTTTGGGAGAATACCCACTGGACGCGCTTTTTCACCGGCGCACTCCTGGGGAGCGTCGCACTGCTTTATGTGTTGCCAGGTCTAGTGGACCTGATCGTGAATCGCAGGTGGTCCTCAACTCCCTCTGAGAAAAGGAAGCAGCTTGGCTCAATCACGTCTATTTCACCAGAGGCCCTGGTTGAAGCCAAGAGTGACTACAGTGCTCCTCACCGCCGAATTTGAATCCGGCTGCATTATTTGGAGACCATTTAGGGCACCATACGCTTAAGAGGTTGTGTGAAAAACTAAGGGGGGGCATCCGTCTTGGTGAACCAACTAAATCCTACACACTGCCGAGACTGTGGCAAAACCTGTTACACGGACCAACAACAAAATCCTACACACGGCAGTTAGAAAGGGATCCTACACACTGCAGTGTGTAGGATTTGGTTGAGTGTGTTTCCAGTCGAGAGTGGTCCAAGTAAGAAAACGATCCTACACACGGCAGTGTGTAGTGTTGTTCAGATCCTACCT
>Ga0209751_10000255_pt1 | contig 56830 bp, 74 predicted proteins | sample RifCSP13_1_FD_184019 | JGI IMG/M metagenome (GOLD analysis project Ga0209751, IMG submission 184019) | Soil microbial communities from Rifle, Colorado - Rifle CSP2_sed 13_1 (SPAdes) (version 2) | ecosystem: Environmental > Terrestrial > Deep subsurface > Rock core/Sediment | place: Rifle...
TAATACGCTGGGTCTGACCGTCGGCGGCTCAGAGGTCGTGAGTATTACGTCCAGCGGCCTCAACCTGGAAGGCGTCGCGTTCAACGGGCCAGTCGTCCTGTTTGGCGGCCTGGTATCCAACGCCGTTACGCTAGCGCATGGCTTGGGAGCGACGCCGACCTTCGCCTTCTGCGGCTTAAATGGCGCGGGGGCGATCAGCCAGACGATCTACATCACTTCAGCGCTGAGCGATGCCACCAACATCACGGTCAAGGTCATCGCTGGCAGCAGTGGCCTGGTATCGACCGACGACGTGACCGCGCAATGCGTGGCAACGAAATGAGATGTTTCGCATCGCGGCTTTCTCAACGGTGACCGGGCGGGAGGCCGTGTACAAGGCGACGGGTGTTGCGCCCCGGACATTCCCGCCGTGGACACTGAAGGACTTTCAGCGTGACTGGCTCGAAACTTTCGACGTGCTCTATTTTCACCTGCACGGCGTCGAGGGCCAGCCATTCTGGTATGGTGACGGCATGATTACGGCTATGAGCGTAGCGCAAATCAAGGAATGCGGCCTCGTGGGCCAGGTCGCCTTCGTCGCCAACTGCTTCGGCGGCGGCAGCAAGATGGTCGAGGCGCTGCGCGGAGTCGGCGCGGTCGTCGTCGCTGGGCCGGGAAAGAACTTCACATCGCGCCGCCGAGTGCGCGGCGCGGATCGATTGGGGATGCACTTCGTCCGGGCAATCCAGGCAGGCCATTCGCCCGCAGATGCCCTGGCGGATGCTAAACAACGCATCCGGTTATGGGCAGTATTCAGTCCACTCGAGCGCGACGCGCTCGAATTCAGCATCCAGGAGTGACACATGAGCAACTACATCGTGATGGATTTCGACGAAGGCGAGGTGGGCGTCACGCTTGGCGCGAACTATCGCTATTTCACCGTGCCGATCGATTTGACCATCGTCTACATGACCGTCTCGCCGTCTGCGGACGATGCGGGCTGCACGGTGGATCTCAACGACGACGGCTCAGAAGCAATCGCGGCTGTCGATTGCTCCGATCAGAATGTGCCGGGACGCTGGCGCTCGACGCACGTCGGCGGGGCGAACGACCCGGTTTTCGTGGCGGCGGGCAGCCTGCTCAGCTTCGACGCTAACGCGGCGGCAGCCGATACCCGGATCGCAGTTCAGATCTGGGCGCTGCCCGGCTCGGTCGTCGGCTAAAGACAACAACGCGATAACGGAGAGATCGAGATGAATAAGGATGAGCTTATCGAAATGGCGGTCGAGGACTTCCTCGAAAAGCATGAGGCCGAGTATAAAGACCCCAAAAATCCGAAGGAGTACACCCGGCCATTCGAGGGTGAGCCTGATTTCCTGGTGACGAGCTTCTCACCGCTGGACGAGCCGAAGAGTGTCACCTTCGTGCTGCGCTCAGGCCACAAGCATAGCTTCACTGCGCCAGAGAGCAAGCCGAAGTCGGTGGCTCGCGCTGCAGGCCGTGGGCGCGGGGCGGGCCGTGGGCGTGCGGCGGCCGGCGAAGAGGAAGACGAAGCGGAAACGGGCGCAGGCTGATCGGCGTCACACAATAAGTTATTCAGGCGCGGCGGAAGCGGCATTAGACCGCCCGCCGCGCTCTTGCGTTTTCAGGAGTTGGCGAAATGCTAGATTCACAGAGGCTCGATTTTACCACTACGGCCGGCGGCGCGGCCAGCGGAACGACCGTGAATCTGAATGGCAAGCTGTATGGCTTTGCACTGATCCTCGGTACGGCCACGTCGCTCGATTTGACGATCGACAACGCCGAAGGCATCACGCTATTCAGCGATACGGGCCTGAATGCTGATGCGCCGCACCTCCCGCGTTTCGCGGTTGAAACCAACCTGGGCGCGGCCATCGTCTACGGTGCAGGCAATCCCGTATCTGAGCCTGTACCCGTCGTCGGGCCGCTCACGCTAACGATCGCCAACGGCGGCGTTACAAAGACGGCCAGCGTGATTCTGTACATCGAACGGTGAATCTCGGGCATGGCAACGCGCATTCTCCAGACGACTTTCGTCACCAAGCAGGACGCGATCCTGGCCGGCATCGACACGCGACAGATTACCGCCGCCGATAAGGTGCGCTCTCTGGATTCGGCGTTGGCGCGTTACAGCCGCGACAAGCCGCGTGTCGTGGCGGTGGATTTCGCCGGCACCGACGCTGCCTATTACGTTCTCTACGGCCTGACGACCGAGATCCTCAACTCCACGCGCGACGCCAGCATCGACCTGACCTCCAGTGGCGCCGATCAACAGTTGGCTGTGTCGTTCACGCTGCCGCGTCGGATGCAGATTCACGCCGTCCGCTTCTTGCTGCGGCGAACGGGCAGCCTGGCAGGGACGCTGGCCTGCGAGATCCGCCTGCCTTCGGGCAGCCTGCCCTCAGCGCTGGCTGCGCAGACCTCTACTGCGCTGACTTCTGCCTCGGCGCTGCCGCTCGGATTTGAATCGGGCAAGACTGAGTTCCGCTTCGACACGCCATTGGCGCTGGACGCGGGCACGTACTATGCGGCGCTCGTGCCATCCGGCTATGCCTACGTCAACGGCACAACCGAGATCGTCCTCGGTGTCGATCAATCGAGCGTGACGAACACGGTCTTCACCTATGGCGGCGCGGTCTGGACGGCCTACGGCACGGACTCGGCCGGCGTGATCGAGGTCGTCGCCTCGCTGCCCGATTGGGATTACGAGTTCTCAGACATCAAAGGCGCGGACATCCCGGCGCCGACGATCACCGAGAACGAGATACCGCAGCCACTGGAGGACGAGGATTTCGCGTTGTCGCGCGTTGGGGAGACGCAATACCTCTACCTGCCGAATCACAGCCCGGCATCGACCGACATGGTTCGCCTGCACTACTCGGGCCGCTACCTGTTTAACGGCTCGCCGCTGGCGGCAGACATCCCGGCGGCGCACTTCGAGGCAGTGTGCACGCTAGGGGTGTACTTCGTTTGTACATGGCTTGCGGCGAAGTATTCTCAAAATGTAGACAGTGGCTTGTCCGCTGATATTGTAGACCGGCGCAATCAAAGTGACGTGATGGCAAGCAGGGCCAAAGAATTCTTGAGCCAATACGAGGCCCTACTTGGAAGAGGAGAGGGGGCAACTATTGTCCCTGCCATGAAATTCGGGGATTTAGATCGGGGCACGTACTCGAACCGGGATTTCATTTATCACAACAGGCGAAGGCGATAGGCATGCCCACTCCCCCTCTTAGCCTTGAAATCGACACCTCGCAGATCGACAGCTTCGTCCAGCGCTTTCCGGTCTCCGGGCCGCGCATCGCGGAGCGGGAGCTGCGCATCGGCTTGGATGACGCGCTCGGCTACACGGCGTCGCAGGTGGTGGACTTCACGCCGGTCAACACGGGCGTTCTGCGCGAGAGCGTCTACGACGAGATCGCCGGCATCAAGGTCGATGTCCTGGGCGGCACCGATCTGGAGGGCATCGTCTCCAGCAGTGACTACGAGCCGAAGGTGAATGCGGTCGAGTTCGGGCGCAAGCCGGGCAAAATGCCACCGGTCGAGGCCATCGCGCTATGGGTGAGGCGCAAGGGACTGGCGGGCACGTACAGGGTCAAGACAGGCAAGTCTGGCCGGCATGCGCGCATTGGCGGCCGCGAGAAGCAGCGCAAGGAAGACCTGAGCCTGGCCTGGGCGATCGCGATCCGCATCTCGCGGTTCGGCACGAAGGGCGCGTTCATGTTCGAGAAGGGCCTCGCGGCATCGGAAGCCTACATCGTCAAGGCGATGGATGCCGCGATCAACCGCATTCTAGCGGCGTGGTCGGGGATCAGGTGACGGATGACCGTCTCTATCGACCCGGAATATGAGACATTCGAGCAGGTCGCGGCGCAAATCCGCACGGCGCTAGGGACAGGCGTCAAAGTCTTTGAGTCCGTCCCGTTCCTGCCGAACGCGGCGGACTTCGACAAGATCGCGTTGGCGACATTCGAGTCCGCGAGGATGGCCTACTTCTGGGTCGTGTTCGTGGATGGCGTCGATCCAGAACAGATCGCGACGATGCACCAGCGTGAGCGCATCCTGGCGACGATCTACGGCTACATGAGCCGGAGTGACAAGCCGGGCGAGCCGGATGCCAGCGACGCGAGCGTGTCCGTGCCGTTCGCATCTGGCACGGCGACGGGCGGCTCGACGACGACGCTCACAGATTCGGGCGCGGCGTTCACGGTGGACGAGTTCGCCAACAGCCATGAGCTGTGGGTGACCTACGCGGACGGCACGATTGACCACCGACGCATCCAGAGCAACACGGCGACGCAGTTGACTATGCGTCAGGCGTTCGGCACGGCCATTAGTGCCGGCGTCACTTATGAGGTATGGCTGCGACCAACCGAGTGGATCATGCGCGAGCAGGCGCGCAAAGTGCTGGACGCACTCACTACGAATCGCAGCGGCGGTGGAGCCTGGTCAGGCAACCTGCCAAATTACCGCATCGAGGCAATCACGCTATACGAGCGCGGCATGTGGCGCGTGTCTTTCTCGCAAACGAAAGACACGTCGAAGGGAAAGAGCTATGTCTAAAGCAACCCTATATTTCCCCGGCATCGAGACCGGGCAGGTCTCCGTCGGCTATTCCACAGTCGACGTCGTGGATCACATCGCGGAGATAGATGAGGCTGAGGCAGCGGTCATTGCCTACTGGCAGCAGACGGCCAGCGCCACGATCGTGTCAACTGCGCAGCCGACTGCCGCCATTGATCCCGGCATTAACCCGTTCGACCCCGCGAGGCGGAGCGTAGGCAGCGATCCGGACGAAGATGAACTTTCCATAGGAGCATCGAAATGACAGAGCAAGCAACCTGGCTCAGATGGCTGCGCATGGGACGCGAGAACGTCGCGTGGGGTACAGCCCCGGCCAACGAGCTTGAATACAACATGAGTGGCGGGCTGTGGTATTCGTTCATCACCGCCTCGCAACTCGGCGCGCTCAAGCGCATTGAGGCAAAGCACCGCACCAAAGGCGCGACCGGGCAGCGCAGCCTCGACCAGCACCTGCCGGTAAGTGGCGCGCGCCGCAGCGAGGGCAGCCTCGACATTCCGTTCGTGTCCGACGTGGGCGGGCTGCTGCTGCGCACTGCGCTGGGCGCGGACTCGGCGGCGGACACGGACGATGTGATTCTGCTCACGGCGGGAGCCATCAACGAGACCCCTGAGACGTTCCTGGCTGCCGGCTTCGACAACCCCATCACGGCGAATCGCTACCCATACATCGAATGCGTCGTCACGGCGGCCGCGGCCTCGACGTTCATCGCTGGAACCGTGGTGCTGACCGGCACCGACCCGGACGACCGGGCCATCACAGAGACGATCGTCACGCCGGCACTGGCCGCAACCGAGTCCTATACGGTTTACAGCAAACTTTCGTACAAGACCTTGACCAGCATCGTCATCACCGGCTGGTCGAGCGGTACCGGCACACTCGTCGCAACGGCAATCCAGTACACGACGCACACGATCACCTGCGCGGATACGAACGGCTCGCTCGCCATCGACGAGCACGGCGATCCGGCGGCGGCCAGCGGCAACATCTGGCGCTATACCGGCCTGGTCATCCCGCAACTGAACCTGGCGTTTGCGGCAACCGAGGAAGAGGGCCTATTCGTCATCACGCCGACGCTGGCCGGCAAGTTCCCGACTGCAATCGCGGACCCAACCTACCGCCTGCCCCCGCTCACGCCCTGGCCTTCGTGGATATGCTCGGTCACACGCGGCGGATCTGCCTACGCCAAGATTCAGGCAGCGAATTTCCAGATCAACACAGGCACGCGCCTGCGCCGGGCGGCAACCGGCTCGCAGGACCCGGCCGGCAAGGTGGACGGCGGGCGAACGGTGCAGATCAGCGGAAGACTCTGGTTCGACGACGAGACAGAATACGACGACTGGGTGAATAACGCGCTGGCAAATTACGAATTCACGTTTACCAGCCCGTATGCCGTTACATCTGCAATCAAGCAGAACTTGTTACTGGAATGCACGGAATTCGTGTGGCTCACATACGACCCGGTCGAGGACGACGGCTTGATAGTCGCAGACTTCACCGCTTATAACAAAGCCCACGCCAGCGACAACGTGATTAAGGCTACGCTGATCAACACGAAGAACGGAGCGTACTGATGGAGCCATTCAAGCAGCGGATTCGCATCGAACTGAGCAAGCTCAATCCGCAATACCCGGCCGGTCACACCTGGACGTTCTGGTCCTCGCCGACGATGAAGACCTTCCTCGCGCTGTTCGGCCCGGCTAACTACCTGCGTCTGAAAGAAGCGGATCAGCCGATGGACGAAGAGACCTACCGCGAAGCGGAAGACGCCTATTTCGCCGCCATCAGCGAATGCATCCTCGACACCGGCGAATCGACCGACCTGGCCGGCCAGCCGCTCGATTTATCCACGCCCGAAAAGGCGCGCGCCGCGTTCGCCTCGGACGCTATCGACGTAGAGTTGCTCGGCGGCATCATCACCGACTACACGAACTACCTGACCGAGCGTTACGGGAGCCTGCTAAAAAAAGCCGCAGCCTGGTCGGGAAGTACCGTTGGCAGCTCAGGCAACGGGCAGACGGCTATCACGTCCCCGACGCCATCCTGAGCAACGCCGAGGAGCGTCTCCCGTCCAGTTTTCATTCGGCCTCCCTCGCACGGCGATACAACATGGCGATCGGCGCCACCCTGACGCATTGGGATATAGAGCAGATGGGGCTGCTGGAGCGGGCCGAAATCATCCTCATCTCTGAGAATACGGACATCTTCTAGTGGCCGGCGCACGAAAACCCTTCGACATCATCATCAGCAGCAAGTACACGCCGGGCGGCGTGCAGCAGGCCCTGCGCGGCCTCAAGAGCATCGGCGAGGCCGGCTTTTTCATCCGGCAGGGCCTTGTGCATCCGCTTCAGGCTGCCGTAGGCGCCATCTTTGACCTGATCGGCGCGGCCAACCCCGAGCGCATCCGGGCAATGCAGGAGGCGTTTGACGGCGTCAAGAATAGCATCGGACAATTGCTCGATCAGGTACTCGGCCCGACCATCGATGAACTAACCCGGATCATCAATCAGGCTACATTGCTGTCAAATGCTGAAAAAAGCTTGTCGCCTGTCTATGACGATTTGATCGAGCGCATGAAAGCGCGCGGGTTATCTGCGCGCGAAATGGCTGAGGAGATTCGCAAGGCGTCGGATAGCGCCGTCGAGGCGGCCCGCCGTGAGAAAGAGGAAAACCCATTTTATTTCATTGGTGTGAACGCAAGGGATTTTGCTATCACATCAGTGCAATTCAGACAAGCCATTCTAGATTCCTCGAAATCACTAGAGGAATACATTGAACTGCTGCGCCGGGCCGGCATCCAGATCGGAGGCCTGGAACAAGAGGCACAGCGTTTCGCGCAGGCCAAAGGCTTGAAAATATTTTCACCGGAGGATATAGCGCAGGCGGGAGAGAATTTAGCGGCCCAGGTGCGCCAGATCGAGCAGCGCCTCACGGCCACGCGCTTTCAGTCCTATATCCAACGCGGGCGCTTGCTCGAGGACATCGCATTGCGCGAGGCAGACCGCCTGGCGGACATCGCGCGCCAGAACGCGCAGGCGATAGCGGACATCGACGCGCAGCGGGTCGAATCACTGGCGCAGGCGTCGGCAGGATTGGCGCAGCAGGTCGCCGACATCGAGCGCAATTCTGCGCGTGAGCGACTGCGCATTGAGGAGCAGTTCCAGGAGCGCCTACAGCAGATCAAGCGCTCGTCGGGCGAGTCCATCGAGGAGGCCATCCGCCGGCGCGACGCGCGCGCATTGGCCCAGGCGCTGCGCGCGCGTGACGAGCAGATCTCGGACGCCGAGCGCGGCCGCGACCAAGCCCTGCGCGACCAGGCCGAGGCCGCCGCCGAGCAGCGCGCCCAGGCTCAGCAGCAAGCCGCTGAGCAAAAGAGGGCCGCCGAGGATGCGGCTCGCCAGGCGCTGCAGGACCTGGAACGCCGCAACCGCGAAGCGGCGGAAGAGGCGCAGCGCGCCTACGGCCGCCAATTGCGTGACTTCGACGTCGCAGCCGGCCGGCGCGAGGAGGACGTCAGGCGCCAGAACGAAAAAGAGAAATCGGCGGCACGCAGGCATTTCTACGACATCGAGACGGAATACCAGAAGCACCTGAAGCGATTAGAGCAGCTCGCGCACGTGGAGGCCAGTCCGCTGATGAAGGCGCTATCTGCGTTCGTCATTGGCAAGATTGAGGAGGAGCTGGCGAGCTTATTTGCGCAGCAGACGCCGGGCGGAAGGCGCTGAGGGGTGATGCATCGTGGCAATGCAGATAGACGGGAACAACATGCCGCGCGATCCATACGACACGCGCTGGGAGCCGCGCGAGGTCATCGACCGGGCGCACAGCGGCAAGCCGCTGCGTGACGCCTATCGCCGCGTGCTGCTCATGTTCGACGACATGACGGTGAGCGATTTCGGCGCGATCGCGGCCTACGACGACGGCTCGTCGCACACGATCAAAATCCCCCACCCCACTACGGCTGTCTACACCGATTACGCCGGGGCTTATATCCGCGTCTCCAGTCCTCATTCGTTCCAGGATGTTCACGCCGAGGACATCGAATTCGAGGTCAGCTGGCTGGTGGCATGAGAACCGCACTGACCGCTGACGAATTGACCCTCCTCCGTTCCGAAATCCACGGGACACGGCTGTACCTGGGCGTCCACAAGCCGGCCTCGATTTTCACCGCGCGAGTCAACGGCGCAGTGGTCTATCCCCTATTTCAAATCCCGTTCGATGGCGGCAGCCCGACCACCGGCGCGATCATCAAGAGCGGCATGACGCTGTGGATCGGCTCGGCTGCCGGCCTGCGCGACAAGGGAACTATGCGCGTGCGCGGCGACCAGAGCGCTGCCGCGACCGGCAACCTGGTCGTGTCCGAGCTAGGCCAGTATGCAATAGACATTGATGACAACGACTTTTTAACCGTCGTCGAGGACTATCGCATCGGCGCAAAGTTCCCGCGCTACAGCGGCGGGGCCTGGCTGATGGACTACGACATCGCCTGGACGGATACGGGCTTGGGCAATAATGTTAAGCCGAACCAGGAGTACGGACCCCTCGCCCGCCTCGGCCCGGCGGCAGTGGGCTTTCTCGAGTCGAGCCTCTGCCGCCTGCGCTACGTCGGCGAGCGCAGCGCAGCCTACAGCCCGGGCAACTCCATCGGGACCTACGCCTGGACGTTTCCCGGCACAGCCTCGCCCGCCACATCGGCGGCGCAAGGCACGAGCGCATCCCCCATCACAGTCGATTACTCTGCGGCGATTCCCGGTGGCCGGTATCACGGCCTGACCGTGACCGAAAATACGACCACTAAGACGCACGTAGGTCGACGTCTGACATTCATCTTCGAGCGCAGCGGGGCAAATGCGCCTTACGACGCCGAGGTCATCGGCGCGATCGGCGGCGGACCGGAGCAGGGCGGATACACGGTCACCGTGCGCGTGATCAACACGACCGCCGATCAGGACGATTTCCCGGACGGTGCGCACGTCGTCCTGTTCGAGGAGGCGTTCTACGCCGATGACGCAGGCAGCGGCAACATTGACCGATATTTCTACATTGACGACCGCGTCGGGACGTTTACGGTATCTGAGACGGTCACGGGCGGCACGTCAGGCGCGACCGGCACGGTCATCTCGGCCTCGACGACACTCATCAAGATTCGCACGACGAAGGCATTCCACACGCAGGAAATCATCACAGGCGGCACGTCCGGCGCCACAGCCCGGCTGCGCAGCCCGAGTGTGGGCGGAAACACTCCCTATCGGACTGAGATTGTGCTGGAAGGCTGGATCGTCGACGAGACGGTGCACAAGAATCCTACGACAGGAGACATCGAATTCGAGATCGTGACGGTCGATGGCGTAATGCGCGGGGAGGAATCGTACCCGGTCGCGCTGACCAATCGCTCGACGACGACGACGCTCATCTCCTGGGAGGACTTTTACCAAATGACGCTCGACCGGGTGCTGTTGCACTTCTGCAAGTGGCGCTCGACGATCGGCGATGTCGTGGACGTGACGCTGCACGGCGATTTGGTCAGCAGCTCGCCGGCCGGCGCCGAGGTCGTCAAATACTGCGATATGGATCAGACCAACCTGTTCGACCAAATCCACTCCTGGTACGCACTCACGATGCTCGGATGGGTGTCGAGCGATCTACAGTCGGGACTCTATGGCGAGTTGGATGCGCAGATAGACGACACGACCCGGGCCGGGATACCGACCGCCTGGACGATCGCGGCCGGCGACCGGGCGGGTACGCTCGAAATCAGACGGCGCGCGCATCGCAAGTCCAACGCGCAGGCGACGCTGTACGGCGTGGACTATCGCACGCCGCGAGGCAGCCGCTCGCCAGACGATCCGCATGACTACCAGGGCGGGCTGGAGGAGATCCCGGCCGGCATCGCGGCGCCCGATCAGGCGACGCTCAACCTGTGGACCGGGAACCTGCGCGCCAGGCGGAACAACGTCTACCCCAGCGTCGATCACCGCTGGACGGGCTATTGGCGCATCGACGCCGTGCCGCAATCGTACATCGTCGAATCACTTGGCGCATCTGACACGATACGCGGGTTCGTGTGGTCGAGCCTCAGGCTCATTCCGCGCGATCTGCGCCTGGAGTATCGCGCGGGCATGCTGTTGGCCTCCAGCGACTGTGAGGGGGAGACGCAGGGCATCGGCGGCGCGACGATTACCTTCCCGCCCGTATCCGATCCGCCGCCGGCCGTCTCGCCACCGCCCGAAGAGATCGGCAAGCCGCCGGGCTGGGTGGGCGACGCGAGCGAGATCGCATTCATCGCCCGGACGGCGGCCCCGTCGCCGGTGGATCACATCTTCTGGAGCGGCGATTTTTTCAAAGGCGGGCAGCCAACCTACCTCGAGGTGACCAAGCCGGCCGCCGTGGCGCTGCACGCGCTCGACGTGTTCCGGGACGGATCGTTTATGTTCGTAGCGGACACCACGAATGGCGACATCTGGCAGACGGCGGACATCGGCAGCGCTTCCCCGGCGTGGACGAAAATCATGGACAAAGACACGACTGCGGCCATGGGAGAGACCGTCACGAACCTTGGCCCGATGCGCGCCGTGGGATTGGCAGTCTACGTAGCCGTGCAAACGGCCACGAAATACGGCGTCGGGAAATGGGACGGCAGCGCCTGGACGTTCACTGAGGTGTTGCATTTCGAGAGCATGGATTTCGTCGAGCCGCCCTTCCCGTCTCACTACTTCGGCTATCTCACGACCCCCATCAAGCTGCGCGTGGCGAGTCTCGCCGGCACAGTCGTGGACACGTACAACAACGAGTCAGCTAACCATTCCGCCTGGAGGCGGCACGATGCGGCCAGCGGCGATGCGATCAAGCGCTTCGCGGAAAATGTCGGCGTGTGGACCGTGCGTAACATGATGACGGGAACGAACATCTTCACGACCGTCGATCCGGCGGGCAGCGTCCTGCGCGGCGCGTTGTATGGGGATCAACTCTGCTTCCCGGACGGCAACGGCGTGGCGCGCATCGCCGACGACGGCGCGACGTTCGCCGCGCGCTCGACCTGGCAGGCGGGGACGATCCTGCCCGCGCAGGTTCGCGGGGGTGATACGCTGGTCTGGCTCGTGAAGCAGACGGCGGCCAATAACGTATTCGCGCGCATCAGCGACGATGGATTCGTTACGGCGGGCACGGACATGACCGGCAATTTCTGGGCAGACTTGTACAGCGGCGAGTTCAACCTGGTCGACGTCAGGCTTATCTTCAGGTAGAGCATTATGCCATCACTCAAACGCCTTCAGCGCCAATTTCAAGGCATCCAGGATACCCGGCAGCCCGTGCGCCAGAAGTTCCACGCGCTGATCGGGCATCCCGACGGCACGACCATCGAAGACCCGGAGTCGCCGGGATTCGTGTTCGTGCGCATCGACGGCGACGGCGATCGCGTCCGGCATGCGCTGTGCCGCAGCGTCCTGCCGCTCTACAACCAGCCCGTCATCGTCGCCTATAGCGATGAGAGGCCCCGCACGCTGGAAGTCGTCGATCTGAACATCGCCGCGCTTCCGCCGGCAGCGGACGGCGGGCCGTCCTGGGACGGCTCAGCCAGCCTGGGCAAGCATGCATCGCAACATGCGCTGCTCGGCGGCGACACGATCTGGATCCAAACTAAGCAGGTTTTGCCGCTGCGAACGCGACCGGCCGATCCGGCCTCAATGCGCGTCTTCGTGGAGTCGGGCGCGTATCAATACGGGTCGGGCTTCAACTACTGGCCGGGCGGATACACCAGCGACATGACGGCGCACATACCTGCCACCGCCGACACGCAGCTTTTCCGCGTGATCTACATCGATGCTGCGACGAACGCGCTGGCCTACGTCAACTCAGCGGAGACGGCAGACGATCTCTACCTGGCAAATTACGAGGACGTGCTCGATCTGATCCCGACCAACTGCGTACCCCTGTCGGCTATCCGGCTCGCCAACGGCATGACGACCATCGTCGAGGTGGACATCTACGATCTGCGCTCGTTCGTGTCATCTGCGCCGGGCACGGTGGCGGCCGGCGGCGGGTCGGGCGTGCTGTGGGCGAATATCATTATCGTCGCGATCTCCGGTGGGGATTACACGCAAGTTCAACTGGCGCTGAACGCAGCCAGCGGCGGGATGGTCTGGGTTGCGCCGGGGAACTACTCCGAGAACCTGACGCTGAAAGCGGGCGTCATCCTCTCCGGCATGACGCCCTCCGGATACCAGGGCATCGCCTACATCGATCCGGCGTCAGGCGTGCCGATCACCACGTCGGTTACGGGCATCAATGAAATAGAGTATCTGCGCGTGTTGCCCGTGGCTGGGCAGATCGGCATCTCGATGGTATCTGGCCCGACACGGCTCGTCGTGGACAGCTGCCGGATCGAGGCCAGCGGCGCGGCGGCGGTCGGCGCGACGGGGGCAGACGCGAGCGCCGACCTGACGATGATCCATTGCATCGTCGTCGGCGCAATCAACACGAAGGCCGCGACGACGCTGCGCGACTGCACGATCACCGGGGACGTCGTGCAGTCCGCCGGCGCGGGCAACCTGACCCTCGACGGCGGGAGCATCAGCGGCGCGCTGACGACCGTCGCGGGCAGCACGATCACGCTGCGCAATCTGCCACAAGTCTCTGGCGTAGTCAGCGGCGCGGGAACGATCGTCGGGGCCTATATCAATTCGAGCGGCCATATCGTGTTCACGAACGGTACAGCCCTGAGCGGATTCGCCAATCCGACGGGCTTGATCAGTATGTCCGCTGTCAACGGTGCAGCGACGACAGCGACGCGCTCGGACGCGACGCATGCCATCGATCCGGCTATCGCGCCGACGTGGACAGGGGAGCACACGCACAACGCAAGACTCTTCGTGGACGGCGCATCCACGAAGGGCATCCTCGTGGGGAGTGGTGTTCTGCTCTACGAAGGGTCGGACTTCGAGAACTGCTTAGCCGTACGCAGCATCGTCATGGCCGAGGAGTTGGGCGGATCGCCGGACGATGCCATTTTCTACGCGAAGATGGCCGACACTGGGGGCGGCGATGCAAAGGTGGTACTCGCCGTCATCGGTGGATCGGGATGGCAGTTTGGCCTCGATAATTCGGACGGCGACATTCTCAAGATTGCTCAAACGACGCCAGGCGATCAAGCCTGGACGAATACCCGGTTTTCAATGGCATTGACCGGAGCACTGACGCTGCCGGGGGCGGCTCTCAACATCGGCAGCGCGTCCGGCGCAGCTGCGGGTGAGGCGCGGGCGAGCGTCGGCTTCGCGGCGCGCGTGGACGGTAGTGGGGGAGGATTCTACGCAGGTGTAGCCAGCGATGTGCAGATATATCGTCATGCAGCGAACGTGTGGCGCACACCGGCCACATTTATCATAGATGAACAATTGGGCATTGGTAATGCAGGCACGTTCTCGTATTCGCCTCTAACCAGTGTGTATGGGGTACACATCGATGCCCCATCTGGAACTCCCCGTGCAATTGTGTTTGTGGACTCTAACGCGTCAACTGACGCCGCTGTATTCGCGATGGGTCACGCAGGCGCAGTCATTTGGCATTTCCAGAAATCCGGTGCAGGGAATTTTACTATCACGGAAACGGGGGTCGCTGATAGACTATTCATCAGCGCCGCGGCGGGGAATGTGGGTATCAATACAGGCACATTCGGGACCTCGGCAGCGGGTGTCTTGGGTATTCTCAATGTCGCCACTGTTCCATCCACATCACCCGCTAATATGATCCAGATCTACAGCAAGGATTCACCAGATGGTTCTGCAAATGCAACGCTCGCCATCAGGACTGAACAGGCAGTTGCAGCCATTGGCACATTCACACCCAGTCACAAATTAAGAATTTGGATCAATGAGGTGGCTTACGATATACAACTCGACGCAGTATGATTCTCGTCACGTACACGCGTGCGCTCAGCCGCCGCCCGACATCGAATAGGAGGATCAAATGAAAGTCCGTCTAGGAGACGTGGTCGATTCGCAACCCGCCATTGAGCAGGTCATGGCGCTTAAGCTCTCACCGAAGGTGGGTTATCGCATCGGCAAGGCGTGCCGCCGCATCCAGCGCGAAACCGAAGAGTGGCAGCGGATCAGGCAGCCGCTTCTGGAAGAGTACGGCGTTCAGGATGCGGCGCGTCCGGGCTGGTTCAGCGTCGCGCCTGAAAACCTGGAGAGGTTCAACGCGGCGATGCGCGAGCTGAACGACGTGGAGGTGGAGCTGGAAGGCGTCGAGCCGATACCCGTCGAGGCGCTGGGAGATATCGTAGTGCCCGTCGCCGCCATGACGCTGTTAGACTGGCTGTTCACGGAAGACGGACTCGCGCAGAAACCCGATAGGGCAGATGACAAGACAGTGGCGGATAGGGCCAGCTAGAACACGAGCGGTTCTGGCTGTAGGGATTTCGATCGCGATTGGAGCAATCGCGATCGGACTGTCGCCCACGATGCCTTACATGATTGACTGGAGCGAGGTATTCCGCCCAGCGGCGTGGGCCATGCTGAACGGCCAATCGCCCTACCTCGTCGAGGGCTACATGAATCCGCCGTGGGCCGCGCTGATGCTCGCACCGATTGCTGTTCTGCCGGAGGCGATTGGACGCACGGCTTTCGCAATCGTGTCACTCGTGGCTTGGCTATGGATTGGCTATCGCCTGTACGCAGACAGGCGGGCGCTGGTGCTGTCACTCTTCTCGCCGATGCTCATCAACGGGCTTTTCTACGGCAACATCGATTGGCTGGCCGCGCTGGGCTTCGTGATGCCGCCGCCGGCGGGGTTGCTGTTCGCGGCGATCAAGCCGCAGATCGGGGCAGGCTACCTGGTGTGGTGCGCAATCGAGGCGTGGCGCATCGGGCGATGGCGGACGGTCGCGGCCTGGTTCGGGCCGTTGCTCGTCGCGCTGGGCGTGAGCGTCGCAATCTACGGCGCATGGCCGGCGACCTGGGTATATGCGATGGAACAGGATCAAAGCTCCGTGGACTTGATCGGCGCGACCCGGATGCCTCTCTGGCCGTATCTGCTGCCCGTTGGCCTGACGATGATCGCACAGGCCATCCGGTCGCGCGAATCGCGCTGGGCGATGGCGGCCGGCCTGTGTCTATCGCCGCACGTGGTGAGCTATAGTCTACAGGCGCCGCTGATGCTCCTGACGCGCTCTTTCGCGCTCACACTGGCCGCCGTCGCCGGGAGCTGGCTGGCGGTCATCATTCTGGTTTTGTCCAGGTAGGAGGAGAGGAGATGTTCGTCGTGTTCTACGATCCACTGCGGTTGCTGAGCCGGTATGCGATCGTGGCCTGGTTCGAGCAGAGGTTCGGCAGAATCCCGCAGAGGATGTATGCGCCGGGCGACTTCGGACTGGCTTGGGCCTGGTGGCACGTGGGGTTCGTGACACCGGCTGAGGGCGAGATGCTGCCGAGGCTCCCTACCCCGCCGGGCGAGAATCCATATCGGGACCCGGCGAACGATGTGGATTCACCTCTGTTTCGGGAGATACTTAGATTTTCGCCGAAGACAACATTCTTGCCAGTGGTGCTAAGGGGATGAAGCATCGAGGCGCAGAAAACGAACCGGCCACGGGATCGCTATGCGTTGCCTGCGCCGATGAGAGCGATCGCGTGGTCCGGGTGCTCGGGTTGTCAGGTCCGCCGACAGAACAATTGTGCCACATGTGGCGGATTGTGTCAATGTGACAAATTGTGTCACTCATCTGTAACGCGGTTTTTACGCATTTCTCACGATTTGGTAGTCTCTTTTCTAACCACTTCGCGGTATCTCATTGCAGGTAGCAACGGATGCCCCGGCCGGCTAACTCGAAGGCGCAAGTCCCCCTCGCCTGCCCCCATCGGCCGGGGCGTCCGGTTTGCGGAAACTATAACCAATTTCTTACTTGCAATTCCGAAAAGTGGGGCTATAATAATGGCGTAGTTGTACTTAAGTGTCACATCCGGTCGCGCAACCTCCGCCAGAGCCTAACGCGAGCGGACCCTAATCAACCGAGAGCGCAGGACTCCCCCACTCCATTCGTCCTCGCGCCCTCGCCCAGGAGGGTGCAGTGTCACAAACTATTGTTTCCATGTCAGCGCGAGCTGGCAAGTCTCCGCGACCCTGTCGTACCCCGGGCTGCAAGAATCTTGTTGTACCTCCCAAGCGCTTGTGTTCAGGCTGTCTCCGCAAGCATCGCAACGCCGCCGCGCGCGCGCGCAATGGCCGCAGTTTCGGATGGGGCGCGGCGCGTGTGCTGTCCTCGTCTGTGCTGCGCGCGTCGAGTGCCATCAGCGTGAATACGGATTTCTATCGAGATCGGCAGAAACGTGGCCCGAACGGCGAATGCCCGTTCTGTGGCCTCGTCAACTGTGCCTGCGCGTCGGAGTCCGAGATCCGGCGCGCGCGCCTGCCGGAGGTGGACAGTGGCGACACAGACTGAGGAACTGGCCGCGCTGAAAGAGTGCATCGCCGCATGGCATCAGGATCGCGCCGGGTGGCTTGCCCGGCACGGCGATGAGCCTTACCCGCACATGCTCACCATCCTCGACCTGGAGGATGCGCGCGACATGCTCTGCGTGGGGGTGGATGATGGCAGATGAATTTCGCGCTTTCGAGCAAAAAAACTCAACGCGCTATGTCGTCCATCTATTCAGCGGCCCGGAGCATTTCAAGACCTGGTGCCAGGCGCATTGGCCACAGCACATGGTCGCCGCCAGCGCCGTTCGCGGCGTATGCGAGCGCTATCCGGTAGACCATCGCTTCGAGAATGAGCAAGAAATCATGGAGGTGCAGACGTGAACGACGAAAAGGCGATGGTTCAGCTTCAGGCCGCCACGGTCGCGGCGCTTCATCGCATCGCGACCGCGCTCGAGGCCATCGCGCTGAGTAAAGCGCCCGCCCCGAATTTCGTGAGGCCTCTCGGCGAATACGCTGAATTCGATTTTGATTCGATCGGCGCGAAAGTCGCCGCACGCGATCGGCACGGACCGACCACGCTGGAGTGGGGCGGCTATCAATGGACGCGCCGTTCGCCGTCCAACAAGTTCGGATCGGCCATCTGGTTCTCGCGCCCGATTGGCAAGGCCGAGGATGGCAGTGTGCGCTATGCGCGCCTGATCACGTTCCGCGAGCCGAGCGAGGCTGAGCCTCTGCCTGAGAAGGTGGCCGAGAAAGTGAGAAACGGCGAATCGGCTGGCATCGGCAGGCAAGCTGCGACTCCCGGGCCCGAGCAGACACATCCAGCCGAAGAGACACAGGCTCACGCGCCGATCAACGCCGATGTGGCCCAAGCGAAGGCCAAGCTGCAGACCACGCCGGCCGCAAGCGATAACCGCAAGCTTGCGCGTATCATATCTGGTGCCTGGTTCGAGCGCGCGAAGAAGCTCGCGGCCCGGGTCTCATATTATCAGAAAGATGGCCAACCCGACCTGTACCACCTGGCCGGCTCTGCATTGAAATGCGGATACCCGGAAATCACGGACGACAATCTTGCGGATGTGCTGCGCGCTCTGGAGCAGCACGCAATCGAGCAAACGGTCGAAGTGCCGGCATGAGCTACCGGATCGCAGAAGAAACCCTGGCGGGTTACCTATCGCACATCTTCGAGTCGTGCGACGAATTCCAGAAGTGGGCAAAGACTCACCCTGGGCACGGGGAGATTGTGAGCCGGGCGCTCGCGGGAATGTCCGGTAGGCCAATGGCGGGGACGATCGACCATCGCGCCGACAAGCCCCCGATTGACCCTGTCGGGGGCCAGTGCCAGGAGGCAGAGGCGCCGGCGCCGGTGGAGAATGAAAGACTTTTCTGAAAGGAGAAAACCATGATTCCCCAAGAGACTCAAGAGATGATCGCGCGCGGCACGGAGCGCATCCAGCAGGAGTGGAAGCGCCGTGACGAAGAGAAGGCGGCACAAGAGCAGGCTTATCAGGCCCAGGTCGCCGAGGCGTGGGATCGCTTCGAGGCTGGCGCAAGGGCCGCGCTACCGCCGGAGCTGCATCCGTTCTTGCGGATCGAGCGGAAGAATGATCACGAGCCAGATCGATGGTGGGAGGTGGCCGAGATCCAGATCGAAGGATTGGTACCGATCCGGATCAGTCTTCATCGCGGAGACAATGGCGAATACACATCGGCTACGAACGGGAAGAGGCTGATAGTCGCTGGCATGCGAGACGCCGAAATCTCCTGGAGCGACGGGCAGAATTACGGCAATACCCACAAGACCGACGATCTGGAAGAGGCGCTCGGCTTGGCGCGCCTGCGCCATGAGAAGCTGATACTCAACGAAGCCACAGTCGAAGCCGAGCAGGCCAGGCGAGAAGCAGAGTACCGGGAGATAGAGCGCAAACAGGCCGAGCGCCATGCGCGCAAACAGGCCGAAGATCAGCGCGAAGCGGATGCCAGGCGGGAGCTATTCGATTCGGTTGCCCGGGACCCTGTCGCGCTGGTAATGCTCCGCGTTTTCGTCGCGCTCCAGGGTGAGCGCGCAGAGTGGGAAGAGCGCCTGAGCCAATCTGCCGAAACGGCATCGGCGATCGAGTATTCCTACGATCAGCAGCTCGCCAATGTGCGCGCCAAAGAGAGCCGCGCGCTGCAGGAAGCCGACGATGCGCGCCGGCGCGCCGAGGATGCCGAATACGAGTTAGCCCGCGCGAAGCGGGCTGCGCGATAACAGTCGCTTTAGTCTTTGCTCCCCCGCCGCCGGCGTGCTCTCGCCCGGTGGCGGGGGATAGCGAGTCCTCAATGAGCCACAGACACGATCTGACAAAGCGCGAGCGCCAGGCTGCTCGCCTGGTCGCGGCCGGCCTGACCAATCGAGAGATCGCCGAAAGACTTGGCGTCGAAACCGCGACGGCAAAGACGCATGTGAGCCAGGTCTTGCGCAAGCTGGGCGTGGAGAGCCGGGAAGATGTGCGCGAGCTGCCGGAGCCGAGCAACGGGCAACATTCTGCGTTTTCAAATGATGACGTGATCGAGATTTTATGGAGCATCCATGCGCTGATGCTGCGCAGGGGCAGCCCGGAGCTGGCGAGGATCGTCAACCGGGCCTTGCTCCATATCCGCCTGCACCGGAATGGGTACGAGCGATGAAGGCAAGCAGCATCTTGACCATCTGCGCCGGGGGCGGATTCCGTTCCCGGATCATGGCCGTGCTGCTCGCGCAGCGAACGGGCCTGCGCACGGCCTACGCCGGCACGACGACGGACTGGCAGGGGCGTGTGAACCCGCACGCCACGGCGGTCTTGGAGCATGCCGGCATCTATGATCGTCCGCTCATCTCTCACCAGGTTCGGGCCGATGAGATCACCGCCGCCGGCATCGTGATCTGCGCCGAGCGCCGGCATCGCGAGCAGTTGTGTGAGATGTATCCCGAGGCAGCGGAGAAGATGTTCACATTGGCGGAATTGGCCGGCGTCGAGGACGTCGCCGATCCGACGCCGATCGCGCACCTGGGGCACCAGCTGACGCTCGACGAGCTGATGCCGACGTATCAGGAGATTCGTGCGGCAGTGGAGCGGATTGCGCTATGAACTTCCACGAAGTATCAAACTTATTCCCATTGATGTCGGACGAAGAGCTAGACGAGCTTGCAGACGACATCCAGGAAAATGGCCTCAAGGAGGCTATCTGTATTCACGACGGCAAGATCATTGATGGCCGCAATCGGTACCTGGCGTGCGAGCGCGCAGGCGTGGAGCCGCACTATCAGGAATGGGATGGCCAAGGCTCGCTGGTGTCGTTCGTCGTTTCGCTGAACCTCAAACGGCGCCATTTGAGTGAGAGCCAGCGCGCAATGGTCGCGGGGAAGTTGGCGAATATGCGTTCGGGTTCACGGACCGATCTTGTGAGAAATGGTGCGGAACCTCCCGCCAATTGGCGGGAGGTTAGTCAGACCGAAGCTGCAACCTTGCTTAATGTCGGCGAGCGCAGCGTGCAGCGCGCCAAGACGGTCATCGATCGCGGTGTACCCGAGCTTCAACAGGCCGTCGAGCACGGAGAGGTGTCTGTATTAGCCGCGTCCGAAATCGCCCGCGCGCCACAGGAGAAGCAGCGCGAGCGCCTCAACGTGCACTTCTCAAGCAGCAGCGATGACCATAATACGCCGAGACATATACTCGACATGGTGATGGCTGTGATGGGCGAGATCGACCTCGACCCATGCAGCAACAGCAAGGAATCACCGAACGTCCCGGCCAAATACCATTACACAAAAAGCGACGATGGATTAAGCAAAAAGTGGTTTGGCCGGGTCTATATGAATCCCCCTTACGGCGATGAAATCCCGAAATGGGTAGGCAAGCTGGTCGATACCTTCGAGTCAGGTGAAGTCAAGGAGGCCATCGCATTACTCCCGGCCAGGACGGACACCGCCTGGTTTAACCAGGTATGCAGCTACACTATTTGTTTTGTGCGAGGCCGGCTCAAATTCGGAGATGCGAATAACTCGGCCCCGTTCCCGTCCGCAGTTGTCTACCTCGGCTCTCGCTCGAAGCGCTTCATAAAAGCCTTTTCTGAGATTGGGCCGGTATTCCAAAGGGTCGATCGAGATGTACAAATTTGATATACAGCTCGAAAAAGGCGAACTTCAAGAAAAACGCCTCGATGTGTTTTTCTCGAAGTGGTACACCATCCGCAAGACTTCCCGGCAGATGCAGCGCGCGGGCATCGATCGGGTTTATCGGAGAAACGGCAAGGAGACGCGGATTGAATATAAGTCCGATTGGACAGCCAGCAAAACGGGAAACGTGTTCATCGAGACGGTATCCGTGGATAGCGAAAATAAGCCGGGCTGGGCCTATACCTCACGAGCAGACATCTTGATCTACCTGCTGCCTGATGACGATTTGGTCTACGTGGTAAAAATGAAAGACATTCGGAGCCACATTAAGGAATGGGCCAAGCGATACTCAGAGAAGTCGATCCAAAATCAGGGCTATTGCACGCGTGGACTGCCTGTCCCACAAATGGAGTTTGAAAAGCTTGCGGTTCAAGTATTGGTGATATAGGCACGAGAATGGCGATCAAAACTCAAATTGAGTGGTGTGATTCGACTGTCAACGCAATGGCCGGCTGCGACGGCTGTGAGCTGTGGATCCCGAAGGCCGGCGTCCACGACTGCTACGCAGGCGTCTTGACGGAGCGGTACGGGGGCCGCTCCGGCTGGCCCGCGTCATTCGATCAGCCCCGGCACTTCCCCGGACGCATTGAGGCGGCGCTGCGCTGGCCCGATCTGGCCGGAACGAAGCGCGCCGACAAACCGTGGCTCGACGGAATGCCGCGCTTGATCTTCCTCGACGACATGGGAGACACGTTCACAGAGAGCCTTGACGCGGACTGGCTGCCGCCGCTCATAGAGCCGATGGCCCGCGCACCGCACGTCTGGATTTTCCTGACGAAGCGGCCGCGGCGGATGCGCGCATTCTTCGAGCGGGTGGGCATCCCGGCCAACTTCTGGCTGGGCACGACCGTCACTGGCCCGGCGACGCTTGGCCGGCTGCGCGACTTGCAGAGGCTGCGCGACATCGGCGATAACATCCTGTGGTGCAGCTTCGAGCCACTGATGGCGCCGCTTGAGTTCTCTGTCCGACAGGGGAACGGGGTGTTTGAATCCAGGGAAGGTTTTGTCAACGACGAGCCGGTTGACCTCGATCTCGAGCCACTCATAGACTGGGCGGTAGTCGGCGGCGGCAGCCACATGAAGCGCAAGATGAAGCCAGAATGGGCTTACGATTTGATCCATTGGCTTGATGTGACCGACGTCCCGACATTCTTCAAACAATGGGGGGACTTGTCCGCGAACCCGGACCCGGGCGACCCGACCGCGCGGGAGAACGGCGGGTACGCGAAAGGCGGACGAACAATCGGCGGCAGGACGCTGAGCGAATTTCCGAAGGTGGTTGGACTTGAGCGACAATAGCCGCCTGCAAATTATCACAGAAGCTCGCGCCATCATCGGCGGCGACGACGTGCCGCTGTGGTCGGTCGTCGCCGCGCTGGCGCTCGGCTATCAGGGAGAAGGCGTCGTGCTGCATGTGGCGCGTGTCATCCTGGAGTGGCACGATCTGTATGCCGTGAAAACGGATCGCGCTGCCAAGATCGGGCCAAGGTGAAACGGATAAATTCCATGTTGACAACAATTCAAAGCGGGCTTATACTGCGTCGCAACTGTCACATAGGGGGCGCAGTGAAAAGAGAGCGAATCTTGAACATTCGCGAAGTTGCCGAAGTCTTTGGCGTATCGACGAGGACAATCCTGCGCAGGCTGGCGGTCGGATGGCTCCCCGGCGCGTATAAGTCCGGTCCGGGGAAGACATCGAAGTGGCTGTTTCCCGAAAGATCGGTAAACGCGCAGATCGAGGAACAGCAGTCAGAGCGTGCCTTGACAGCGCCGCAGAAGAAGCGGCGCGCACAGTCCGAGGACTGAACGCGCCGCCGCGCTTCGGCCACTACCCTGATAGCCCCCTCCGCCAAGAGCCGGGCTGATCAAGGCACCCTAACAACCGAGTAGCGCTTGCACGACATCCCCATGCGTAGGGGATGGTGTGCCCCATTTGGCCGACGGCCTCAGCAGGGGCTTATGAGTCCCCTGCTCTGCCACTGAGCTACGCCGCCAGCGCCAAATGAGCAAAGCGCTTCGGACTGGATTATATCACGAAACTCTACGCAGGTAGAGTTTTTGTTTCGACATTCAGTTCAGGAGCTAACGATGCAATACGATCTATATAAAGTGTTTACAAAGGATTCTTTGAGAGCGACGGTCTACGTCGCGTCCAATGAGGATCCTGACTTCGAGATTCGACGTTGGCTGGGCCAACAGAACGTGGCGCCGGCAAACGTGTCGAGCATTTCTCCGGCCGGATACCGGACGGAAGATGTCCGGCCGAAGAACACGCCGTTCGTGGCGAGCTAGGAGAGCGCAATGAGTGCAGAACTGGCGAAAGCGTATTGGCTCGTCCTTGGTAGTGGCTGGACCGACGATGGGGCGCGCCAACGTTTCAAGGAAAAGTTTGGATACCATGCGGAACAGGTCATCCGAGAGAAGGGCTATGCGTGGGTCGGTCCGATCAAAGAGGCAACATTGAAGCCGACACCCAGGCCAGAGCCGACGCCGGACTTGATTGTTCTATAAATGGATCGAGCCACGTCCCCCAACGTGGCCCGCTCCCCCAAGGTGGTGCAGTTGCTGACATACCTGCACCCCCAGTATACACCCGTCTGTCAAGACAGGCAATGGGGGTCAATGATGAGTGTCAAGGCAATGACTGCCGTATTCGATGCGCGCAGACTGACTCCAACCGAAAAGCTAGTGCTCTTGGCGCTGGCCGATCATGCCTCCGAGGATGGATTGAATATCTATCCGAGTGTGGAGACTGTGTGTAAGAAGACCGCATTAGGAGACCGCACAGTAAGGCGCACCATCAAGTCGCTGAGAAGCGAAAAGAGAGGCATCCTGTTTCTGGTCAGGCGAAAAGGGCGACTGCAAAATGAATACGGCATGAATCTGGCGAAGTTGCAAGACCTGCCAGACGATCCACTGAGACCTGCCACTGTGGCAGGTCAAGACCTGTCAGACGATCCACTGAGACCTGCCACTGTGGCAGGTAAATCATCAGTAGAATCGTCAGATCATCCATCAGGAAATCTTAACGCTGCTACGCCGCGTAACGCTCGCCCGCAAGACCTGCACTTTGAAGCTCTCTCGGATGTCTCAAACCTGACACCGCCCGGGCGGGACTGGAAGCAGCTCACGCGGACCGCCGCCGGCCAGCTCAACCGCTACGCCAAAGAGCTGAGAGACGCCGGCGCGACACCGGAACAGATCGCGGCCTTTGGGCCGTGGTGGTACGCAAACGATTGGCGCGGCCAGAAGCGACAGCCGCCGAAGCCGGCGGACGTAGCCAGAGAGTGGCCGCGCTACAGGAACGGAGATCGAACGAATGGAACACATCAGCAAAGCACTGGCCCGTTTGCAGGACTCGATCCCGCCGAGCGCGAACGGCTCCAGGCGCTCGCCGACAAGATCAACGCTCGACGAGCGGCGAAGCGCGCAGCGCAGCGCGGCGCTGCGTGAGTACGCCGAGCTGCTGGGATCGACGCCCGGCATCGAGCGTTGTCCGAAGTGTGACGGCTCCGGCGTCGTGGTCGATCCGCTTGGCTTCGGGCATTCGTGCCCGGAGTGTGAGCCTCGTCGGCAGGCCGAGCGGATGCAGGTGATGTCGGGCCTGAACGCCGACGAGCGCGCTGTTCGGCTCGACGACGTCGACTTCACCGGCGGCGGCACGGATGGACTGATCGTCGCGGCGCGGACGTTCCTGGTGCGGCCCGCCGGCATCCTGACACTGTGGGGCGGTCCGGGCAACGCCAAGACAATGGTGCTGCAGGCCATCGTCGGCGAGTGCCTGGCGCGCAGCGTGCCGGCGGTGTACACGACATTCTACGATCTCGCGGGTTACGTGCGCGAGGCGTTCCGGGACGACAGCGAATCGGCCTGGCGGCGCATGCAGCGATTCCAGTCGGTGCGCGTGCTGTGCATTGACGAGCTGGACAAGGTGAAGGATACAAGTTGGTTGCGCGAGCTCGAGACAGCGATCATCGACAAGCGCTACCGCGATGGCCTGGCTGGTCTGACTGGAACGGTGATCGCCATGAATGAATCACCTGACTCATTGCCGGAGTGGATCAAGAGCCGGCTGCGGGATGGGCGCAATCGGATCGTGCACAATTCCGATCCGGATGTGCGGACGGCGATGTCGGATGAGAGCGGTCCGAGCGCGCGGCCGGCGGGGTTGTGATATGACGATGAAGCAAGACGGAAACGTGAATCAAAGTTACATCGACCTGATCGTCGAAGCGTGGCACGAGCTGCAGGAGATCGAGGCGGGCCATGCCGCCAGGATCGACGGATGGCATCTCAAATGGTCGGCGCGATCCATCAGGGTTGGAGATCGCGAGGCGATGATCAGGAATCTGAAGAAGGCCAAAGTGTGACCTGCGGCCCCGATGGGCGCATAGAGTCTCTAGGTCAGCCCGGGCCGGCCAGTCACGGCCTGGGCGCCTGCACCTGCCCGCGCGGGCGGGAGGGCCGGGAGTGATGCGCACCGAGTAGGCCGCTGAATCCAAATCGGCGAATGTGGTTGGAGATACAAAAAGGGACTCAGGGCAGAGGGCTGGCTCTGCCCTCCTTGAGGAGGAACAATGGCGATCAACTCATACACATTACGGTCGGACGCAGATAGATTAGCGCAGGGACAAGCCGCAGGCGCATGGGATGGTGTTGTCAACCGCCTGCGCGAAGCGGCTGATGAGATTGATCGCTTGCGCACGGATTGTGCCGTGAAGCAAGGCGCGATAGATGCGATGTGCGGGGCGCTTGGCGTCAAGACGGTGCGCGAGGCGATGGCTGCGATCAATAAGCTGCACCTGAAAGGGTAGGGGGATAATGTGAAAACGATTTCCGCTGTTTTTCTGCTCGTGGCGCTCGTGCTCACCGGCTGTGTATCGGCCGAAGACCAAATCGCGTTGATCAACGCGCGCCGCGCCGATGAGCAGAAACGCATCGATCAAGCGGCATACGAGACCATTGCGCCGGCGCTGGCGCAACTCGACCTGGAGGCGCAGCAGGCTGAGCAGGACCTGCGCATCGCGCAGGAGCGCCAAGTCAGCGTCGAGGAGCACGAGACACGCATGACGCAGATCTTGGCTGAGCGGACTGCGCTGATCGCAGGCATCCAAGTCGACGTGGCCGGCAAGGTGAACCGGCTCAACGCTGACTACGAGCGCCAAATCGCGCAGATTCGCCAGCAGACCGACCAGGCGAATGCTGAAGGATGGGGGAAGGTACTCATCATCGGCGGATTCTCGGCCTCGGTCACGCTGCTAATGCTTGCTCTGGTCTTTCTGATCAAGGCACAGGGCCAGGCCTATGTGTTGAGGACTCAGACCGAGGCGCGCAGGCTGCAGGCGGACGCGAATGGCAAGTACGGTCTGGTGGCCGTCGATCAGGATACGTTTTTCGACGCCGACATGCGTACCGGTGCGGTGACCTCATTTGATCGTATACCCTGGGCGATCAAGTTGGCGCTGTTGTGGATGGCTTGGAAGAGTGGCAAGCTCGACCTCGATCAGTGGCGCGAGGTTACACGCACGCGAGCTAGCTTCACCGACGACGATCTTAGCGAAGAAAGCCGGCTGGCCATCTATCAGGCCAATAAGGCGCATCAGATCGTCGCCGCCGCGACGAAGCCCGGAGCACAAGCGAATGACAAGATCGCTGGCGCGGTCCAGGGCCGTGTCGCCGGCGCGGTGAGCGGCCTGTTCGGCGGCGCATCGCAGGCGCTGCGCCTGATACGGACCGATGACCCGCTCGAGCTGGAATGGGTGCAGAAACATCTGCGCAATGGAGAATAGCCATGAACAAAAGCCTCACTGTGGTTTCATCTCATGGAACAGAGATTGTTTTTGACTTGGATAATGGCATGAAGTGGTCACGCGGGGAGGATGGTCGCGTCACCATCGAAAACCTCGATGGCCTGATTGCCATTGTCCCGATCGACTGGTGCGTGACCGGTATCGAGCGCAGTAAGCTCACCGTAATATCTCCCGATGGCGAGGAGCGGCAATGAGACGATGTTTGATTCTCGTCTTGCTGGGCTTGGCATTCATTGTGCCAGCGGCTCATGCGCAGGATCCAAGCCCGACGCTCGACCCAGTTGCCCAGGCCGAGGCATTGCAGGCCCAGGCCGATCGCGCGCTGTCCGAGGCGCAGGCCGCGGCCGGCCAGGCGTCTTCGTTGCGCGCCCAGGCAGCGCAGGCGGACGCGCGCGCGGCCCAGGCGCGTTCCGCTGCGCAATTGGCGCTGGCCGAAGCCGAGCGCTTGCGCCTCGTCGGCGCGCTGAGCGAAGCCCAGGCAGCCATCGAGCAAGCGCGACTGGCCGAGCAGCAGGCCGCGCAGATCGAGGTCGAGGCTGCTCAGGCCCGGGCGCTGTACGACGAGGCTTACATGCGCGCGCTTGGCGCGATCGCCAATGCCGAAGAGGCAATGAAGAGCGCCGGGATCTCCGTGGCAAACGTCGAAGCGCTTCGCGCTCAACTTGCCGCGATGCAGAGCGATCTGCGTGTGGCCGAAGAGCGATCGCGCATCCTGGCAATCGCCGGCGCCGGCCTGTTCGCGCTGGTGGCACTCAGCGCGCTCGCGGCATTGCAGATCATGCGCCATCAGCGTCGAATGATCATCGGAAGCGTCGACGTCGCCGTGCGGTCGCTGTCCCGCGAGCGGGCGCAGGTCACGGAGATGCTTATGCACATGCTGGCCAGCATCGGCGGCAAAGACGGAGAGACGATCATCGATCACGGCGCGCCGGCGCTCGACGGGGACGATCTATTCATCCGGCGCTACGCCGATGCGCCGGAGCACATCGTCGAAGGCTTGAAAGATTTATTCCATGACTAACACCGCATTGGCGGTTATATCCGACGCGGACATCTTCAAGGCCGCCAGCCGGCTTGCTCGTGGCCTGGAGAGCCATCCCTCGCTGCGCCACGATAACGGCGACGGCTCGATCTTTCGCGTGACGATTATGCAGGATGTCACGCTGATCGCCAATCGCTATCTGCTCGTGCCGGTCGACCTGAATCGCCTGTGGCACTTCGACAAGAGCCGTCTGCGCCGGCCCCGACTGCTGGAGCACCTGGAGATCGAGGTTGGAATGCCTGTCAGGTATATCGCATCCGATCGGGGCTTCTTCTATGTACTCGAGTGGAACTCCGGGCGCGGGAATGGCGCGCCGGCCCGGGCCATAGCGCTGCCGGGGATGGTGGCACTGCCGTCTGTCGAGCGCGATCGGTTCGCGCTGGGCGTTGCCGATCACGGGCCGCTGCTTGCCGAGCGCCGCGAGCTGCGTGGTGTGGTCGTCGGCGGCGGGCCTCGCACGGGCAAGACGAGCCTGCTGCGCTCGCTGGCTTACCAGGCTGTGAGCAATGGCTGGATATTGTATCTGGCAGATAAGCCGCTCGGAAACACGTTCATGCCGGCGCTGTGGTCGCGTGTGCCGAGCGTCGCAGGCATTGCCACGAATGGATCTGAAATCGATGAGCTGCTCACGGACATTGACGATCAGTGCAGCCGGCGCGCTGCGCTGTTCGCTGAGGCGGCGCGCAATTACATTCCACCCGAAGACCTGGAGCAGTTCAACGAATGGACCGGCTCGCGCTTGCCGCCGATCCTGTTCGCGGCTGACGAGTTCAATACGTTCAGCCACTACATCTCGATGGAGCGGTTCGCCGACATCGCGCGCCGCAATCAGAAATACGGGTTGATGATTGTCATCGCTGCGCACGAGTGGAAGAGCGACGCCATCAGCAAGTCGCTTTCCGAACTTCTGGAGACGCGCATCTGCTTCCACATGGCGAGCCGTGAGGCAATCCGCGCGGTGATGCCGTTTGTCAGCCCGGCGCAGGTGGCACAGCTCGGCCGTATCGCCGAGCAGGGCAGGGTGGCGATCAATCTGATGGGTCATCACTCGCTGATGCAGGCTTACTATCTCGATCCGGAGCGGCTGTCGGCGATGGCCGTGAGCCAGGCCGTCGAGAAGCCGCGTGTGACGCTCACAACGAATGAGCAGGAGATCGCCCGCGCGGCGATCGAGGAACTGGACGGTTACTTCTCCATTGAAAAGCTGGCCGCGCTCGGCATCAGCCGGCGCCAGATTGTCAAAGCGTCGAAGGCGTGGGCAGACCGGGGCTGGCTTGGACCGGTGACGGACAGGGGACGAGCTTTGACAGATCGCTTCGCCGATGATACCGGCCTGGAGCAGGGTAGGCCCCAAGAGGCCCCAGGGCGATCAGACCGATCAGACGATCAGGGCGATCAGACCGATCAGGCCCCCGAAACATTGGGCTTTGCCGGCAGAGCGACGGAGCGCGACATCGCGTTCGCGGAGGGTCTGATCGCCCGCAGAGGGGGTCTGAACGCCGGTCTGACCGGGGTCTGACCGCCCCGATCAGACCAGGGGATTACACATGAAAGCTGTCATGGCGATCGCCTTGATCATGGAGAACAAGGCAAAGGCGGTGCTGGCGGTGATTGACGCGGAGCGGCCGCCGGCATGCGAGTGCGGGAGGTGCTCGTGAGCGACAGAGAACAGCGATACATCGTGACCTCGCGCGATTTCAGTGGCGGCGTCACCATCTGGTACGTGAAGGATTCGCGCGTCGTCGCCGGCGGCGAGCCAGCTATCGTCGCACGTTGCAATAATGAATCAGACGCGCGGCTGGTGCGGGACGCGCTGAATGCTCCCGCCGATGCCGAGGCGTTCCTGCGGCACTGGCTGCGCGAGCGGATGCAGGCCGATGGGGCGCTGGTGGAGATGGCGATACGCGATTTCCGGGAGTGGCAGAGATCCCGGATTTCGGGAGTCTCATCAGGCCCCAAAAGTGCCCCCGGTTAAACGGAGAAGCCCGTCACGATTCGTGACAGAGGTCGAACGATGCCTGATACGTTTCCGCCCAAATTTGGAGGAAAATTCAAATTCTATCGCACGCGCGATCTGGCCCGATTTCTGACGAGGCTTCACGAGCGGGAAAGGCTTTCGTGGCGCGACATCGCTCAAGAGAAATTCGGTAATGGGATACCGCCTGGCACGCTATGCCGAATCGCAAAAGGCGACTATGATCCGAGACACAACAGCATTCGAGAGAAGCTTGGCTTGCCAAAAACGATCAGGCTCGTGGTGTTGAATGGTCATATCCGCGAAGGCGCGGTTGTTCTGGGTCATTCGCGTCGGTGTGCCTGGCGGCGATGTCGTGTGCACTTCGTCGGCGACGCAAGCCGGCGATACTGCTCGGATGAATGCGGTCGCCAGGCTCACGCTGATCAGCGGAAGCGATCAGCAAAAGAGCGCCGCGAGCGGGCGCGCCGGCTGGTGGCTCGCAAGCGGAACGAAAAGCGGAGGAAATGACATGCTCAAAATATCCGATCGCCTTTCGCTTCCTGTCGAAGCGATCACCCAAACGTTTGGCATTCTGGCCGTGCGTGGCGCCGGCAAGTCTAATCTGGCCGCCGTGATGGCTGAGGAGATGTTCGATGCTCGTCTGCCATTCGTGGTCATCGATCCGGTCGGCGCATGGTGGGGCCTGCGCTCGTCAGGCGATGGCCGTTCTGCCGGCATCCCGGTTCCGATCTTCGGCGGCCGGCATGGGGATGTGCCGCTTGAACGCGCAGGCGGGAACCTGATCGCGGATCTCGTCGTCGAGCATCGGCTTAGTTGCGTTCTGGACGTCAGTGAGCTAAGCGAAGGCGACAAGGTGCGTTTCTTGTGCGACTTCGCCGAGCGTCTCTATCGGCGCAACACAGAGCCGTTACATCTCTTCTTGGAGGAGGCCGACGATTATGCTCCGCAGCGTCCCATGCGCGAGCAGGCGAGACTATTACGCGCCTGGGAAAACATCGTGCGCCGTGGCCGGGCGCGCGGCCTGGGCATCACGATGGTCACACAGCGGAGCGCCGCATTAAACAAGAATGTGCTCACGCAGATCGAGACGCTATTCGTGCTGCGCACCACGTCACCGCAAGACCGTAAGGCGATTGCGGCTTGGGTTGAATACTACGATCAGAGCCGTGACGTGCTCGAATCGCTTCCCAGCCTGATGAACGGCGAGGCGTGGGTTTGGTCGCCGTACTTTCTCAAGACGATCAAGCGAGTCCATATTCGCCGCCGTCGCACATTCGACAGCGCTGCAACGCCGAAGCAGATACGCGGTGGTCGAAAGCCCGCGACGCTGGCGGACGTCGACCTGGCTGCTATCGGCGAACGAATGCAGGATACAATCGAGCGCGCGAAGGAAATCGATCCGACGGAGCTTCAAAAGCGCATCGCCGATCTAGAGCGCCGATTACGCGCACAGCCGAAGCCAGAAATTGAGCGCGTGGTTGATCGAATCGAGATTCCAATTTTCAAGGACAGCGAGGTGGCACGGCTCGAAAAGGCCGTTGCCGGCATCCAGGAATTCGGCGCGCAATTGGTGAATGTGGCGCAGGAAATCAGCGGCGCGCTGCGGGCGGTGACGACCAGGCCAATGCCTGCACCTGTGAATCCGGTTTGGGTGCGTCCCGTGGTTTCCCCTGCCCCACGTGCGGCCAGGACGGAAGCAGCTGAGGCAGATGTCAAGCTGCCAAAGGCGGAACGATCGATCTTATCTGTGCTGGCACAGTATTATCCGCAAGGACGAAACAAGACGCAGCTCGCGATCCTGGCCGGCTACTCTGTGAAGGGTGGGGGATTCAACAATGCGATCGGCGCGTTGCGCTCCTATGGATTCATTCGCGGTGGCAAAGAGCACATCGAGATCACAGACGCCGGTCTGTCTGCAATCGGCAGCGATTGGGAGCTACTGCCGACCGGTCGGGTACTGATCGATTATTGGCTGCGTGAGTTGCCGAAGGCCGAGCGGTCGATCCTGAGTGTGCTGGTGGACGCATATCCGAATGCAGTCGAGAAGACCGCGCTTGCCGAGGCGGCCGGCTATCAGGTCGGAGGCGGTGGATTCAACAATGCGCTTGGCAAGCTGCGCACGCTCGAGTTGGCGAGAGGACGAAATGAGATCCGGGCGAGTGATGCGCTGTTTGAATGAGGGCGGCTCAATGCCTGTCGAGAATGCAATCGTGGTAAGCGGGATAGAACCCCGACCACATAACTAGCGACAAGGCCACTTATCGTTAGTGCGGTATAGGTCCTTACACGCTACCGGGAACCTCTCATAAAAAAGATTATGTTCAATACTTGCTTAGCCGCTGATAGTATATGCGCGATTTTCCCCCTGCCCCGCCTGGCCTGACCCATTACTGGTACTGGCGCATCCGCAAATGGCACCCTGAGCGCTTCGGCCAGCCGTGCCGCATCCTGGCGCGCGGCAAGCTGAACACCGTCCTCGTTGAATTCGAGGACGGCTACCGAATGACCACGAGCCGATGGTTCGTGCGGCGCATGACTCCAGGCGCGGCCCAGCCCGTGCGGGCTGCGTTCGGCGAGAAGTAGAACGCGCGTGCAGGGGCTGGCCCGGCCGGAGCGCCGGGCTTTGTGTTTACAGCGTTTTCGCTGCGGAATTTCTAACCAATTTTCAGGTAATTCCCTATTGACAAATAGGTAATTACCTGTATAATAAAGGCAAGATTGAGAAAGGAAAGGAGATAGCAATGAATCAAGCACAGAAATTCGATGGTAAGTATGTTGATGTTTCGGAAATCCTAGCCGCTGGCGCGGTGTGGGATGAAATCGGGAACGTCTACATGTTCCCGGATCATAGCATCGGTGGATTCACCGACATTCGCAACGGCGGCGCGGAGCGCACTGTTACCGGAGAAAAGATTTTCCATTTAGTTGGCGGCGACATTCACCCCGATTACGCTGACTGACCTGCTGCACCTCGGGGGCCGTGGATTGATATGACCAAGAAGCGCGTTCGACGACCAATAGTATCCGGCCTCCGCGTGAATGGCAAACCCGTTCACGCGGAGGCCGGCGTGCGCGAAGTCTGTCGCGCGCTCCAGTACGTCGCCACGACCGGCAGCGGCGCAGGCGTGGAGCCAGCGCCGCGCCAATTGCTGGAGGCCATCGGCACGGGCCAGGCGGCGGTGTTCAACATCCACGACGACTCGGCGCTGGAACTCGCGCCGGTGCTGCGACAGATGGCGCAGCGGGCTGATGCCGAAGATGACAATGATCTGGCGTCCATTCTCGCAGCGGTGGCAACCGCGCTGGAGATGGCACGAAAGCTTGCCAAGGCCGACGAAGAGCACAGGAAGCCGCGCGGGAAGTAGCAGCGTTGCGGTGGTTGAGGATGAAATGAAATTACAAGAATTTTCTTTCCTGCTCAAGGCCAAATATCCTGATGCCGAATGCTGCCGCAATCGTGAATTCGGCGGCACGCCAGTGAATAATGGTTTGGCAATCGCCTTCAAGCCTGACGGCAAGGTCTATCATTATCGCGGCTCATTCGATTCGATTGCGGTTCAGCTGAAGCTAGTATCTGTCTTCTCGGTGCGACGGGGTGGTGAAATTATCGGAGAAGCGTTCACGCACGAGGAAGCTGAAACCATTCTCGTGCGTGAGCAGGCGCGATACGCCGAGATGGCCGCGAGATGGCCGTATAGTTGGAATCATGGCCGCGATACATTTGACATCGTGCAGACACAGTAGTTGTTGCGGCCCAGGCCGCCGGGAGCGCCCGTGACAGCGCGGAGAGGAAATGCCAACGGCATCATGGGGAAACGGTGGTTGGGCGGATTTGGTCAATGTCGGGGATGTAAGAGTTTTGCTCATCCGCGCCGGACGCGGGCCGTATGCGTCCAGGCAGCGTCCGGCCAGTGAGGCCGGATGGACGAAAGATGAATTGAGGGAGATCGCCGTGGAGGCGGTCGAGAAGGCAAAGTTTCTCGAATACGGCATTTTGTCCCTCTGCGTGAACTTGAGTCGGGGCTGCATTCTCAGCGGCTCAAATTCGTGGAAGACGACAGGTAGAATCGAAATCAAGTTGCCGCCAAAGTAGCGCGGTTTACACTCCGACCAATCCCCGCAGGCCACGTCGCGTATCGCGTGGCCTGCTTTTCATCCCCCCTACCCTACTCTTTCTCCGGCGGCAGCCACGACACCTCATTATGCCGCCGGTGTATCTCTTCCTCATAGTAGATCGCATAAAACGTCAACGTCGTCCTGACATCCTCGTGACCGAGGATCTCCTGCAGCTCGCGCGGATTCGCGCCGCGCTGGATGGCGCCGCGTGCGAAGCCGTGCCGGAAGGCGTGCGGATTGAATCGGCCCGTCACGCCAGCGCGACGCGCCAGGCGCTTGAGCACCTGGTAGATGCCGCCGGTCGTCAGCGGTCTGCCATGCACGCCGACGAAGATGAGCGGCCCGGCGTCAGTCGGCCGCTCCTCGTCGATGTAGCGCCGCAGCGCATTCGCGGCGCGCTCGGGCAGATGCACGCGCCTGGCCTTGTCGCCTTTCTCGCGCACGAGGATAACACGCGCGTCGAGGTCGACGTCGTCCACCCGCAGGCCGGCCAGGCCGCCGGCGCGGATCGCCGTGCCGGCAAGCACACAGACGATGGCGTAGTCGCGCAGCCCCCGCTTGCTTCCAGCGGGGGGCTGCGCCGCATCGAGCAGGCGCAGCAGGTCGTCGAAGCGCAGGTCTCGCGGCGGCATTTTCGGAAGCTTCGGTCGCTTGAGGCGGTGCGCGGGATTGGCGGTGATGACCCGCTCCTCGACGAGCCAGTTGAAAAAGCGCTTCCAGGCGCGCACATGCTTGTGGAGCGTGTAAACGGAGAGGCCGCCGGACTGCGCCGGGCGCGAGGGATGATCGGCGTAGCGCGTCGTGCGGTCGCGGAGTTGGGCGTAGACCAGGCGCAGATCGTCTATCGTGACCTCGCCGACGGGCTTGTCAATTGCGCGCAGCGGGCGCAGGCACTTCTCGTAATCGGCGACAGTAGCGGGCTTCACCTCCAGGCCGACGGCAAACAGGAATCGGTCGATGGCCTGCGAGATGTGAAGAGTGTCGGCCGGCATGAATGTAGTGTATGCGATTTGGTTAGCCGATCAGTTGGGGATTGGTGAGTTGCGATCATGTTACAGGCGGCTGTGTTTTGTCAAGGCGGTATAACAGCACGGTATGAATTTGGTCGGGGATGGTTTCGCTTGGAGCAGTTGTGCGGTAAAGTGATTGGCATGGCCTCGCAAATTTCGTCGTCGAACGATGATTCATCGTCGTCGACGCAGTTCGACAAGCAATTTTGGTCAGAGTATCGGGAAAGCCTGATAGCTGAGGTGCGCGCGTTGCAAAGGCGGATCAAGGCGATCGAGCGCAGCATGCAGAATCCTCGGCGTGTTGACACAAAACAGGAAAAGCAGTAAACTGAGCGCAATCGAATAGCCGCGCCGGTCCGATGTTGAGGCCGGTCAGGCTTCATGACACGGAGCACCGCGTAACGCGCAGCCCGGATTGGGTGGCGCGTTTTTGCGTCTCCATCACGAGGAGGACATCATGCTTACCGCAGAGCAACTCGCTGCAATCGCCGGCGCGATTCTCTCTCTGGTGCTGAGTTACGTTCCGGGTCTCAGCGATTGGTACGGCGGCCTCGACGCGACGAAGAAACGTCTCGCGATGGCCGCCTTGCTTTTCGTGTCGGCGGCCGGTGTCCTGGGCCTGTCGTGCGCAGACGTGCTCGATCTCGTCGAGTGTACGACCTTCGGCGCGGTCGAGTTGGTGAAGATCTTTATCGCGGCGCTGATGGCCAACCAGGCAATTTACCTGATCAGTCCGAAGCGCGCGGGCGGCGCTTCTTGAGGCCGGGCGGGGTATTGCGGCAGGGGCGCCCGGCCGGCGCGGCTTTCGCCGCGTTCCTCCTACCCCTGCCGCTTCGCAATCATGCCGAGACCAGGAGTTACGCAACTATTGCACGAGCTGAATGACGAGGCGCGTATTCTGGTCGCCAACTCGCCGGACATCATGATCCGGCTCAACCTGGACGGCACGATCGGCTGGGTCAACCCGGCATGGACGCATCAAATCGGTCACCCGTCTGCGGAGGTGAAAGACAAGCCGTTCACGGAATTCGTGCATCGCGACGACGTTGGCCTGCTGTCGAGCGCATTCGCGCATCTGCGCACGGAAGACCTGACGCGCCGCACACGGTTCAGAATGCTCACGAAAGCCGGCGGCGAGCTGTGGGTTGGGGCACGAGGCTCGTTCTTCAACGGCCTGGGACGGGCCTACCTGATCATCCGGGATGTAAGCCTGTCGATGGCTTACGAGCGTGAGTTGGAGCGTGAGCGTGGACGGTTCGAGACGTTGCTGCGATATTCGATGATTGGCGTCTCGACGCTCGACGCGACGGGAATCATCACCTACCAGTCGCCGACCTCGTTCGACATTCTGGGGTACGAGCCGGAAGAGCTGATCGGAAAAAACGCCTTCGAATTCACGCATCCGGAAGAGCGCATGGTGCAAGGGAAGATTTTCGCGAGCTTACTGGCGGACCCGGGTGGCCGGCGGCGCTCGATAGCACAGTGGCGGCATCGGTCGGGCGTGTACATTCCTCTCGTTGTGCATGCGTGGAATCTGTTGAACGAAGAGGCCGTACAGGCAATCGTGATCAACTTCTGGCGCAGCGACCGTCCGATCGGGTTCGGGGGCGGAGGCAATGAGTGATGCCACGCCACCGCCGTTTGATCTGTCCGCTATCCGATATATTGCCGACGAGGTCGTTCGGGTTCGCAGCGAACTCAACGGACTACGAGATACGATCGGTGCGAGGCTGCTGCAGCAAGACGAGGCGGTAAGGCACGTCCTCTCTATCTCCGGCGATATGGAGCGCGTGCATCGCCTGATGGAAACGCACGCGAAGCTCTGGAACGAGCTAAGCGACGAGGTGCGTACCTGGACGGCGCTGCGCGGAAGGGACATCGAAGTGCTGAGGCGAGACTTGGAGAAAACGGAGAGCGACGCGAAAGAGCATCGCGCCATGCACGAAAGAGGCGCAGGCGAAATGGTTGCGGTGACGACAGCGCGCATCGACAGCCGCACGCGCGTCTTGCTGGCGCTCATCGCGCTGGGCCAATTCGTGCTGGGCGTGCTGATCGGTCGAGGCACGGCGCCATGACGTACCGGAATCTGGCGATCTCCATAGAGCGCAACGTCGTCGGCGGTTATCGCGCGACGGATAACCGCAGTCAGGTAATGGGCTTCGGCTCATCGGAGGCCGAGGCGCTTCTCGAATACTATGCCGCAGCCGTGCAGGCCAACGTATTCGACGCCGACGATCTCACTCCCCTGCTCCAACGCGTTAAGCTCCTGTGGCCCACGGACTTCAAGGTCTACACGCAGAGATTCGGCGAACGACCGGAGTTCTACGCCAAATTCAGGCTTCCCGGTCACGAGGGCGTGGACATCCGTGCTCCGTTCGGGGCGCCAGTGCGGGCCTGCGCGCGGGGTGTGGTGACGATGGCCGGCTGGCATCCTAAGCGCGGCCGCGATCATCCATATGGTTTCCAGGTGCGCATTCGCCACGTTTTCGCCGACGGTGAGTACGAGACGATCTATGCGCATCTACGGGAAGACTCGGCCGTCGTCAAGGTCGGCGACGAGGTGCACGCCGGCATTCAGATCGCCAGCGCAGACAGCACCGGCAATTCGAGCGCGGCGCATCTCCATCTGTCGCTCAAGAAGATCGGCGCGAAGAACGGGGGCTACGGCGAGCTGATCGACCCGGCACCGTTTTTCGTGGATGGGCCTTTCACGGGCCAGGAGACGGGGTGAGCCGGGATGTGCGAAACGGTGAGTTGGACGCGCAGATCCTCGAAGCGATGTACACCGGGGATGCGCGGCGCATCATTACCCTGCTCGGCGAGAAATATGGTCTGCGAATGAGCGAGGACGAGATCCGGGCGGGGATAGAGCACTTGCTGATGATCGTAAATCTGCCGCTACGAAAGCGCGCGGACGAGCAGAACGGGGATACTCCATGACAGACCTCATTGCACAGGCAATGAACCTGAGAGAGAGATTGGCGGCGCACGTTTCCCGGCATGCAGACGGCGAGGACGATGCGCTCGAATGCGTCAGGCTGGCGGATCAACTACTGCATGCCATCCGGGACATCCGCGTGAACGCAAGCGCGGACGCTGCGCTCCAGGAAGCCAACGAGATCGCCGTAATCATTGGTCAGTATCCGCGCATGATGAACTCGGACGAGTACCACGGCAAGCTTGCCGAGCATGGGCGCCGGCTGCGCGCGTTGCTGAATGCTGCCGGCTATCCGGCGCCGGGCAGCGTGCCGCCGGAATAAGGAGGCATGAAGATGTTTCATTGGAATCACGGTTGGTTCTTTAGGCGATTGCCGAATGGATCGGTTCACATTCAAAAAAGGAAGACGGCTCACGACAATGCCGAGGTGGAGGTAGAGGCGACAATTCCCGCTGCGGAATGGGCGAGCGTTGTCGCGGCAGTGTCGCAATGGGGTGAATCGGGTCCAACCTGGCAGATTGCGTTGGCGTTCCACGGCGAGATACACCACGATCCGGTCTGAGGGGATGCGGATGCTCAACGATTTCGAGATAGCCGGGCTATACGGGCCTCGGCGCGGCGGGAACGTGAGGCGTGGCGAGATGGCTGGCCGACTTGCTCGCGCGCTTCGTGACTTGGCTGCTTGGCCGTATGCGGCCGACGCCTTGATGTGGCTGGCGTACCTGACAGTCGCAGCGGTGATTGTGGCGGCGGTTTTCTCATGATACGACAGGGACTCATTGACGGCGTGCTCATGCTCGCGCTTGCCCTCGTGGTGGTGGCGCTGTTTGCCGTGAACCTCGCCGCGCAGGGGCTTTGCCGATGACCAGGGATAGCCGGCGTAAAAAGCAAGCACGCGCCAGACGCATGCCAAAGCCTGAGAGCGAGCGCAACAAGTTCAAGCCCGAGCGGGCCGCGGCAATCCTCGTCGAGGCGGCATTCATGAGCGATGAGAAAGCCGCGCGTAAGTGGCGCGTCAGCGTTCGCTCTATTACTAACTGGCGTAATCGCCTCGACGACGACGCAGAGTTTGCAGCCATTTTCCACCATAAAAAAGACATCTTCGAGGCGAACTGGGCGCTTGAGCTATTGCCGGCAATTTATTCGGCGATCGACTATCTTAAGCGTGCCGCACAGGCAAAGCGATATAGCCATCAGATGATTCACTCCATCGCCGGCGCGCTCAAGATTTTAAGCGAGGTGATGGTCACGAAAGAGTATCTGGATGCTCGGTCTGCTAGACAGCGTGGAGAAGAGGACCAAGCGCTTGGAGCGCTGGAAACCCACCGCCACGCATCGAACGAATAAAATCCAATCGGGCATCGGCCTTCTCGACTGGACGCGCCGCTATCGTCCCCTGCTCATCCCGGGCCGGCCATTCGACATCGAGCGGCATGCCTACCTGGTTGACATCTACAACTATACCGGCCACTCGATGGTCATAGACAAGGCCGGCCAGATGGGCGCCAGCGAGTACCTGATCGGCTACGCCTTCCACGCCGCCGACCAGCGCGACGCGACCGTGCTGTACGTGTTCCCGACCGACACGCACGTGAGCGACTTCTCCAGCGCACGCATCGGCCCGGCCATCGAGGCCAGTGAGTACCTCGACAGCATCGTGATCGAAGGCTCGGGCGACAGGCGCGGCGCCGACCGCGTGACGCTCAAGCGCGTGCGGAATCGGTTCATCTATTTACGCGGCGGGAAGGTCGATCTGGACGGCCGGGCGGCGCAGCTCAAGGCCGTCGACGCCGATGTGCTCATTCTCGACGAGGTGGACGAGATGGATCCGCGTGCGCCGGCCATCGCGGTCAAGCGCTTGGGCCATAGCCTGATCGCCGAGGAGCGCAAAGTCAGCACGCCGACCTACGCCGGCATGGGCATCCACGCCGAGTGGCTGGAGAGCGACCAGCGCGAATGGCATGTGGCATGCGGGCGATGCGGGGAGTGGCAGCCGTTGACCGTCGACCAGGTCGTCACGGGATGGGATGCGCTGGGCCGGCCAGTCGCCTGGCACGGGCAAGACGAAGTCCGGGCCTGGGCCGCCTGCCGGAAGTGCGGGCGCGAGATCGACCGGCTCGGGCCTGGGCGCTGGATTGCCACGTATCCCGAACGCGTGGTAGCTGGCTTCCATCTCACGAAGCTGTTCAGCCCGACAGTCGAGCTGGTCGCGATCGTCCAGGCGCTCAATACCGTCGATGAGACGAAACGCAAGGAAGCATTCAACCAGGACTTGGCGCTGCCGTACACGCCGCGCGGCGGCCAGCTCACGGACGAGGTGCTCGACCGGTGCCGGCGGGATTACGCACATGGGCCGGTCAAAGGCGAGCCTCGCGCGGTTGCGGGAATCGATGTGGGGCGCGTGCTGCATGTGGTCATTCGCGGACCGGCCCACCCTGAGACGGGCGAGCGCCCGCAGCGCTTCGCCGGCGAGGTGGACTGGGATGAGGCGGGCCGGCTGATGCAGGTCTTCGATGTGCGCAAGGCAGTGATGGATGCTCTGCCGGAGACGGCGAAGGCGCGTGAATTCCAGCAGGATTTTCGGGGACGGGTGTGGCTGACCTACTATGGCCAGCAGCGCGTTGGCTCGAAGAAAGCTGGAGCCATCCAGTGGAATCACGATGAAGGCGTGGTTGACCTGGATCGGACGCGCACGCTCGATGCGTTGTTTGCCGCGCTGTCTGACGAAAAGCTCACGCTGCCGGCCAACGCGCGGGCTATCCCGGACTACTACGCGCACATGAAAGCGCCGATCCGGGTGCTGGAGGATGGCCCGGGCGGGGAGAAAGTCGCGCGGTATGTCGAGACCACAGACGACCACTTCGCGCACGCGGAGAACTACTGTATGGTTGCAGGCGAGACGACCGAGCCGGCTTCGGCAACAGCGGTCAGGCGCGACGTTCACGCCGCGCGCCCGCGCAGTAGCTGGCAGAGAGGGTAAACATGCCTAGGCCGAAACGCCCTGACACCATCTCCCGCTCACACTTCAACCGTACCGTACGCGCCCTACGCCGCGACATGGACGCTCTGCGCGCCGATTCCAAGAAGCGCATCCGCGAGGCCTACGCCTCCGGTCTCGACGACGGCAACGACGAGCCGCGATTCACTTCCGGCGGCAGAGTCTTTGGGCGCGGCTACCGCTCGATGCGGATGACGGTCCGCGACGAGACCTCGACCAGCCAGGAAGCGGCCATTGAGCGCAGCTACCGCCAATGGGCGACGAACCCGCTCGCGCGTTCCATCGCCGACATACGCACAGATTACGTCTGGGGCGACGGGGCAACCGTCACCGCCGATCACGAGGATGTCCAAGCCATCCTGGATAGGCACCTGAAAGACGAGGTCAACGACTGGCAGGGCAAAGGCGAGCAGCGTGTGCGCGACCTGGGACTGTACGGCGAACTAGTGATAGAGGCATTCGTCCGCTACGACGGCGTCCTGGGTGACGGGCGCGTGCGTCTGGGCGCGATCGATGCAGCCGAGATCGACCAGATCGTCACCGACGCGGAGAACCGCGAGGAGATCGTCGCCATCCGGCTCAAGGCCATTGCCGGCGAGAATCAGAACGCCGGGCGGCTATTGAAGGTCATCGCCGAGGACGAAGCGACCGGGCGGCTCGTCGGCGTCCGGCACGAGGCGCTCGCGGCAGGCCGGCAATACGACGCCGATCAAATCATCCGGCGCGCTGGCCGGCGCTGGCGCGTGACCGAGGCGAATCAGACGACCGATCGTTTCGCGTCTGGCTGGGGCAATGTCCGGGTAACTGAATGCTGCTATGGCCGGGCCTGGCGCGTGAGCGAGGCGACCGGCGGCATCATGTATCAGGACCACGTCGGGCGCGAGGTAAACGGCGAGCCATACGACGGCCAGTGCTTCATCGTCCAAGTCAACAAGACGAGCATTGGCTTGCGTGGACGACCGGATGGCCTGGCGTTGATCGACTGGCTCGACCGCTATGACCAGATGTTCTTCGATATTCTGGAGCACGCGGCGTTGCTCAAGGACATCGTGTGGAATCTGTTGGCTAAAGGCGCAGACGATGCGATGGTAGCGAGAAGGGTTCGAGAATTTCAGGACGCTGTCTCACGCTCCGGTAAGGTCTTTGGTCACAACGAAGAAGTTGATCTGGCTCCACTTAACCCCGACCTCAAAGGCGCCGACTGGGACGCGTTGAGCGAGACTGTCCTGAAGCTCATCTCCGGCGGCGCGCGCATCCCGGTCTACATGCTCGGCTCAGGCGGCGACGCGAACCTGGCGACCGCGACCGCCCAGGGCAGCCCGACCTATAGAGGATTCAAGACCCGGCAAGGCATTGTGCGTCGAATGCTTGAGCGCGCCCTGACCTACGTCGTCGATTGCGCCGTCGAGGCCCGGCGTCTGCCGGAGTGGATCGAGCTGCTCGACGAGAATGGCGAGCCGAAGATGGACAAGCACGGCAACCCGGTTCGCGTCCGGGTGCGCGAGGCATTCACCGTCCAAATGCCGGAAATCTCACCGAAGGACACGGCGGCGGCGGCGACTGTGTTCGCGTCCATCGTCACGGCGGTGACGACCGCGTACGGCATGAAGCTCATGCCTCTGCAAACAGCGATTGAGCTGATCGCACGCGGGGCAGAGCTGCTTGGCGTCGAAATCGACATCGACAAGGTCGTCGAGGCGCTGAGCGAGATGGCCGCGCCGGACACGAGCGGCCTGGCTGATGCGCTGGATAGGATAGGCACCAGTGAGCCAGCGGCGGCAGTTCAATTAACCCCCTCTATGGTCCAGGGGGCACTGCAAATCGTTCAGCAGGTATCCGCTGGTGAATTGCCGTATGAGGCTGGTCTCAATACCCTAGTTACGCTATTTGGGATCAGCGAAGATGCAGCCAGGAGTTTGCTTGGCGGCGGCAATGGGCGGAAACCCGGCTCTGATCTATCTGCGTTGCTGGCGGTGATGAATGAGGGCGCACGGCAGGAGCCGAAGGGGAATGGAGACAAACACGCCATAGAGATGCGTATCACGCATCTTCACGACGAGCGCGCAATGGAGGAGGCATCCATGCTGAAATTCTACGAGATGATGCGCGAATACGAGTCGAGGATCAACGGCCTCCTGGCCCAGATGGAGGATTCACGCCGGAGCGATGAGATACGCCGGGTGCTCGAATCGATCCGGCTCGCACAAGCAGAAGCTATGGCATTATTCCAGTCAGGTCCATCTCGAGCAAGCGAGGCCCAGTCGCCCGTTACGGTTCAAATCCAACCCAACGAAGAAGTTCTTTCGAGAGCGTTCCAGACTATGCCCGCTCCTGTGGTGAATGTGCCTGCTCCCGTGGTGAACGTCGAAATGCCCGTGGGCGATCTGGTCGAAGCGCTGAAGCGCGTGGCTGAATCGGGCCGATCGGGTAATACTCAGATCGCGCAGATGATCGACCTCCTGGGCCGGATCCAGGAAGCAGCGCAGTCGAGCGATGTGCAGCCGATTATCAACATCACTGTGCCGGAGCAGCCGCCGCCGGTTGTGTTGAACACGATAAATGTTCCGCCGCAGCCTGCTCCTAATGTCACGGTGGAAATTCCTGAGCAGAAGCCCGTCACGAAGCGGGTCATCCGCGATAGGCAGGGAAATATCACGGAAATCAAAGAAGAGCCGGAGGGATAAAACATGGCTACCTTCACATGGAATGCATTCATTGGGGCCGTCCCAGCCTGGACAGACATCGCCGCGAACACAATTGTGTTCTCATCGTCGCCAACTGATTTGGCAACGAATATCACCGTCGCGGCGTTCAACGATGGCACCCACGTCGGCAACGGAGATCCAGGCACTGACCAATGTGGGGCCAACCATCAGAACAACAACAAGTATCTCACTGATACTACGATCTCCATCAATGGAGGTGGCAGCGAGACGCTCAATGACACTAACCTGACTGCCAACGAATGTACGCTTCAGGTGAACTTCTCGCATGGATCGGCGGTGGCGCTATCGAGTGTTCTGTTCTACTGCTTCGACGGCGCGACGACTACTGTCCGTGCACCGGGGCTGGACGTGTACGACTTCGAGCGGGGTGTGGGTGGCTCGGCCTGGGTGAAGATCAACGATGACAGCGGGGCAGTGGGTGGTTCCGGCAGCGGCGACAGCTTCGCGAACCGCACAGCGGCCACATCGCACGATTATTACATCGCGCTGAGCGCATCACCGGAGTCGGTTGGAGCGAAGGCGAGCTTCGATTTCGGGATGTCGCTCGTTTACAGTTAGATAACGTTTTCATGGTATGTAGTAAGGGAGATCAAGATGGCGAACAGTTCGATTGACTTCCATACCTATGGTCGCAACGAGCGCGGATTCGGCGAGTCTCTGCGATGCGTCTGTGATCCATGCCTGAACCTGGCTCCGTATCACTTGAGGCTAACCGAGTGCAGGGTGGAAGGCGAGGTCATCTTGTTCGACGGAGATGTATGCAAAAAGCATGCGCGCATCAAGGTCACGGAGTTGGCTCCTGCTTATGTGGATAGCATACCTGTCTAACGGCGAGACCGTGCACGAATCGGCTCCGAAGCAGAACGAGCTGTCGCTGACGTACTCATAAGGAGGGAATGTGGGCAACAAAGGGATTGATTTTCTAACCTATGGATTCAAGGATCGTGGGCCGGGGGAGCATCCTTGTGCGTTCTGCAAATATCATGCACCTTACCATCTAACGCTGACTGAACGCACAACAGAGGGGATGGTCACGCTGATCGACGAGGATGTATGCCCTGATCACGTACGTGAGAAGATTGCGGAATTGGCACCGGCCTACGTGGGCTATGTGGATAGCGTCGCTCAGTAACGGCGAGACGGTAAGCGAGACTGCGCCTCGGCAGAACGAGTTGTCGCCGTGGCAGCACCTGCTCATGCGCTGCAAGGCCGACAACCTGCGTATCACGCAGTTGCGCTTGCAGGTCGCGGGTCGCACGTTCCACGCGATCCCGAATGCAGATGGGTATGTCTGCGCGTATGAGGTGCGATCAGCACTCAATAGCAAGCAGCAGCAGACATTTCAGATTGTTGGATCAGTGGACACAGACCTCGGCTTAGTGTTTGTGACGAAGGTCAACCAGCAAGGTGATAGTTGGCAAGAGGTGCGTCCGCTGGGCAGTTTACATGTGCATAGCACGGTGCGTGAGCAGAGGGACTTGATCGTTAGGAACCACTAGCGTACATCTGACACGGTAGGTGCATATACCTCATTTGAGGTAGGGAGGATGACATGGCTATTTGTTACTTCGCGAATCTTCCGTTCTTGTCTCTAGCTCGGCTCAGATTATGCAGTTTCGAGTGTTGAGACTTTGTTAGAACTCGCAAATTTTGGGAAAGGTTATTGAAGGGATTATCGTCAATATGATGCACGACTTCGTTAGCTTTCAAGGACCTACCTATCATCTTCTCGGCAACCAGAATATAGTCGAAGACCCTGCCTCGTCCTGGAACATAGGTGGTCGGTCTACCGACCCTGATGCCGTGTTTGGTTTTTGTACGAGAAATCTTAATTTTGAACTCATTGGTCGGAGGGTTTTCTTTCCAGCGATGCTTTGTCGCCTCGCTTATTTTCTGTCTATGTTCTGGAGATTTTCCGCCCAAGAACCCTCTCCACTTAGGAGCGCGTTCGATGCCGAACATGATTAGGCGGTTTCTTACAGTATTTCGAGATACTCCCAATCGTTTCGCTATAGATTGCAGAGAGTTGTCTGGGTACACAGATCGAAGCCAGTCCGGGTCATTCAGATGTCTATTCATAGAATAGATAGTAACACGAACGTAGTAAGTTGTCAAACTGCAAAAGGAGAGTACGATGTCACAATACTATGTCCGCAAGAGTGGTAATGACTCTAACGATGGCCTATCTCCCGCGACTGCTTGGCTCACCATTGGCAAGGCGCTCGGCGCGTCGGGGATTTCGAGCGGGGATACGGTGTACATCGGCTCTGGAGTATACAGAGAGAAAGTAAACTGCAACTTGGTTTCTCCGACTGCGGAGACGTTTGTGATCGGCGATATGCTAGGAGAACATACGGGAGATGTACCAGGGCAAATACGATTAACTAATTATCTTACCAATGACAAGACCGCACCGACCGATCAGGCATTACTTGAATTGAATGGGAGAGATTATTTGACATTCCAAAATATAATGTTCCATATATATTCTAACTCCGAGATTTATCCAATAGATACAGGTATCACGCTTTCCGCCTACATCAAGTTTATTGAGTGCACATTCTTTGGTCAGAATGTAGCTAATCTTGATGCCCCATTCCTATACGTTATCGGCGCAACAGACACACCGGTTCATTGGCTGATCAGTAGGTGTTATTTCTTTGCACCTGGCTATCGAGCCGTTTCCCTCGATTATTCTGGGCTTACCCATACGGCTGATTTCGATGCCGATTTTCAAATATTGAACTGTGTCTCTGTATTTTCTACTTCACTCTTCCATATCAATGCTGGTTCATTTGGTTCACCCCGATACCAGGCATGTGGGGAAATTGTTAGAGGATGTTCAATATTCACGAACTCGTTTGCTATGTACTATACTGTGGCTGCCTCGACTAGAGTTCCATCTATACCTGCGCGCTTTGAGGGTAATTTCGTGATTACCCATGACTTCTCTGCTCCCTCTTTGCAAGCAGATGGCACAGGCCAGATAATAGCTGAGAAGAATCTTATCGTCTCAGGTTACCCCTATCTCAATGTTACTGAGGGAGCAGGAAGCGTTAGCAATGGAAGCTATGCCGTCCTGTTTGATACGGGACAGGAGACATTATTGGGACTGAATCCTAAACCCATATTCACCCCATCAGATAGTAGCCCGCTACTGGGATTTGGAACAGTATTTGGGGGGCCCACTGTTGATGTACTGAATCGCCCTCGCCCTGCGGGGGGGCAATCCACTCTAAATGCAGTTGGTGCATATGAACGCCACGACACTGGCATTGAGGATACTTCCGTTTATGATTCTGCGCCTTCCAGCGTCAAGATCATCGGCCCTGGCGACCACGATTTCGAGTTGCCAGTCAATCCAGTTGCCACCAATATCACCATCATGGTGCAATACGATGCTAATCACGGAGAGACTAATAAGCCGCAGGTGCAGCTATTGGCAAATCCGTTGATTGGCGTATCTGCTGAGACCAAGACTCTGACTGAAGTCGCGGATATCTGGGAGAAGATAGAGTTCACGCAATTCACGCCGACTGGTTACGGTGTAGTGACGCTACGCTGCATCAGCCGAGCCGCAGCGGGAAACGGACAAGCCTGGTTTGATTCGATAACCGTATGAGGCAAGGCGAATGATTATTCTGACTCGGCGCGGCTTCCTAAAAATTTCATCGGTTCTGGCTGTTGCCCTGTATCTACCCAGACTCCTGATCGTTGCGACACGCGATCAGCTTAGAACGATGTACGGCTTTTACTTCAAGCCATCCGGCGATCCGATGAGACGACTGTGGCCCTCCAATCAGGTTACGATTCCGACTCAAACACCAACTATGACTGATACGCCAACTCTGACTTCAACTCTGACACCTACGCCAACGGACACGGCGACGCCCACTCAGACTCTGACTCCGACGTCTACGTCTACATCGACTGATACGGCAACCGCTACCGCGACGCTTGCACCGACTAACACACCGACGCCGACCAGAACACCCACACCTACACTGATTCCTACGTCAACGCCGACTGCAACGCCCTCGCCGACAGGGACGTTTACGCCGACTCCCACGAGAACGAAGCGACCGAAGCGATGACATGCCTAACAGCAACAGTTTGGATTATTTCAAGCCATCCGGCGAGCCGCTCAGACGGCTCGATGGAGCAAGCACGCAATCTGCTGGCCCTGTGCCCGTCTTCCGCTCGGTGGGTGCATATGGGTTTGGTACAACTTCTTGCGTTGCCGCTGTCCCGACGGGTGGAGCTGCGCCACAGGCAAATGACATCTTGGTTATTGTGGTCGAGTCTACCGATTCGACGACCGCTGCCGGCACGCCCAACACCCCGTCTGGTTGGACTAAGCTGTTTGAGGAGACCCAGGGGGATGGGGCAACGGGCGTCACCACGCTCACTGTATTCGGTAAACGTGCGGGAGCCGGTGAGACGGATGTCACAATCGACGGCGTTGGCAATCATTGCAGCGCCAGTATGTACGTTGTCGAAGGGTGCATTACGACAGGCGATGCCTGGACGGTCGGAGCGGGCAACGGGGCGAATAGCGGCAATGGCACGTTGCTTGGCGTCACGACGCCATCAGACAATTGCCTCGTCCTGGCTCTATGTGGAACAACACGAGATGCCAATAGCTCTGCCACATTCTCGGCCTGGACGAACGCTAATCTCGCCAATCTCACGGAGCGGGGCGACAATACCAGAAACACTGGAGCAGGCGGTGGGCATGGCATTGCGATGGGCGAGAAAACCACAGCCGGTGATACCGGCAGCACCACTGTTACCATCTCCGTCTCGCAGCAGTGGCGCGGCGTCCAGATTGCGCTTAGGCCACCTGAAGTGACGCAGACGCAAGCGCCACGCTCGGCGCACCAGTACCGGCTGAGGAGGCGTTAGGCCGTGTGGCTCAAGCAGAACACCGCGATCACGTTTAGGATGGGGCCGTTTGTAGATTCCACAGACGGTTTCACGCCAGAGACGTTGTTAACCATCACGCAGCCCGATGTGAGGGTCAGCAAGGCAGGCGCCGCGTTCGCACAGAAGAGCGACACAGGCGGCGCCACGCATGACGAGAACGGTTGGTATTCTATACCGCTCAATGCGACTGACACAAATACATTGGGGCTGTTCAGCGTGGCGATCTACGAGGTGGGCGCGCTTCCTGTATGGCGGGATTTCATGGTCGTGCCCGCGAATGTTTATGACTCACTCGTTGGTGGAAGCGACGCGCTACAAGTGCACACTAATGAGATTACGAACGACCTTATCACTGCTGCTGCTATCGCCAATGGTGCCATTGATGCTGCCACGTTCGCGGCTGGCGCGATCGACGCCGCTGCCATTGCGACAGATGCTATCGGCGCAGCCGAACTCGCCGCTGATGCTATCGCGGAGATCGCAGACGCGATGTGGGACGAGGCGCGCAGTGGACATGTCGCAGCCGGTTCATTTGGTGAGGGCGTCGCATCTGTTCAGGGTAACGTCACCGGTTCGGTTGCTTCTGTATCCGGTGGTGTGGGTGGGAGTGTGTCTGGATCGGTTGTTGGATCGGTCGGATCAGTTGACACTGGTGGAATCACCGCTGCGTCTATCGCCACAGGAGCATTCGATGCAGATGCACTGGCTGATGATGCTGCTGCAGAAATCGCTGATAAGGTTCTGGGTCGAAACATCGCGGGCGGCTCGGATACGGGCCGCACAGTCAAGCAAGCGTTGCGGATCCTCAGGAATCGCCGGGCTATTGCCGCTGGGACTTTGACCGTCTATCAAGAGGACGACTCGACGCCGGACTGGACGGCTGCCGTGACTACTGCGGCGGGTAATCCAGTCAACTCGGTTGATCCGGCATGATGTAGATTATGAGATAGCACACGCGGCCTGGCCCTCGCTCGTCATCATGACGAGTGCCCCTACGGGAGTCTGGGTTTGGCATGGAGACTTGGGCTATGGTGTCTCAGCACCGAACCTTAACAACTGTAGCACGAAGGTAGCGGAAGATGACTGCCCCTGTCGTCCGCGCCACGGCCACGCCGCATAAGTTCACGGCTACCGATACGGTCACCATCACGAAGCCATCTGGCACAGTGGATGGCGATCTGCTCGTATTCGTCCTGGAGTCGGCTGAGGCGGCGACGGATGTCAGCACCTGGCCGGACGGGAGCTGGGTTCCGGGCCATCGCACAACAGGCAGTGGTCAATGCGGGCTGATCGGCTATAAATTGGTCGCTTCGAGCGAGCCGAGTTCGTGGACGTTCACGCTAAACGGGGCTCGCAACGGCATTGCCACCGTAGTTGTTATAGATGGCTCTACGACAGCCAACACTCTGTCCGGCACTGAAGCCGGTCAGCAAACAGCCAATGGGACCTCGCACGCGACCCCCAATATCACGACGGATGTTGCCGATTGCCTGCTTCTGACGCACTACGGCTCGGACAGCGGTGGCTCACGCACTTGGACGCAGGGCAGCGACACGGAGTTGATGGACGACGAGGAGACGAGCCTGTGGGTGAGCTTGGCGATCTTCTCCGCTGTCGCGGCGACCGCAGATACATATTCCAAGACCGGCACGTCGAGCGCGAACTGCATAGGCGATACCGGTATCATGGCGATCCGTCCCGTGTCGGGGACACAGGTAAGCGACAACCAGACCGCGTATCTCAAGGGACGTGACACTGCCAGCGATAATCAGCCCGCCTATACAAAGGGACGGGATGTATCTAGCGACAACCAACCGGCTTATCTCCGGGGCCGAGCTGCTGCCAGCGATAATCAGTCCGCGTACCTCAAAGGCCGGGACGCGGCGAGTGACTCACAGCCCGCCTACCTGTTCGGCGTCGAGGCGGCAAGTGACAGTCAGACAGCTTATTTGCGAGGTGAGGCACCTGCCAGCGACAATCAGGCGGCATACACGCGGGGGCGCGATACTGCAAGCGACAACCAGATCGCTTATCTCAGGGGCCGCGACTCCGCAGTCGATAGCCAGCCCGCTTACGCGAGGGGCAAAGATACTGCTGTCGATAATCAGCACGCGTACGTCAACGGTCAGGCTGCTGCGAGTGACAATCAGACCGCTTATCTGAACGCAGTATCGGCAGGCACTCCGGCTAGTAGCGGGCAGATCGCATATCTAAGGGGGCAGGATACTGCCACTGACGGTCAACCTGCTTATCTCAGAGGGGTAGCCTCTGCCGAAGACTCGCAACTAGCCTACTTGTCAGGTGCAGCCTCAACAGCCGACAGCCAGGCTGCTTACCTGAGAAGTGAGGCCCAGGCGAGCGATTCGCAATTATCGTATCTGGTTGGATCGGAAGTTGCAAGTGATAGCCAGCCTGCCTACCTCGAAGCCCAAGCGACAGCTAGCGACAATCAACCTGCCTATCTGTCTGGGCCAGTCGAGGACGCGGGTGCGCTCGATGCGATTGATGGATCGCTGTTCTGGTCAACGACAGGTGCAGTCGAGGCAAGCGATGGCCAGCCCGCTTACCTGAGAGGGCAGGATACCGCCAGTGGCTCTCAAGCAGCTTACCTGAGTGGCCTGGCAGTCACCAGCGACGCGCAACCGGCCTATCTCAGCGGTTCAGACACGGCGACGGATTCGCAGCCCGCTCACCTGCGCGGGCAAGATGTAGCAGTAGGTTCTCAGCCGGCTTACCTATCCGGTGTAACGGGCGCAGTTGGATCGCAGGTAGTCTATCTGCGAGGGGAAGATGCCGCCGCAGATTCGCAATCGGCCTATCTCGTTGGGAGTGATGTTGCATCTGATGCACAGATCGCGTATGCCCGTGGACAAGATGCAGCAACGAGCGCACAACCAGCCTATCTCGCTGGACGCGACACGGCGGTCGATTCGCAATCGGCGTACCTGCGAGGCTCAGCGGCAGCGAGCGACTCGCAGCCGGCCTATCTCTCTGGCGCGTCAGGCGGAACCGAGACCAGCGATAACCAGCCCGCTTATCTTGCTGGCACGGCGACGGCGGCTGATTCGCAACCCGCATATTTATGGAGTGGTCAGGCTGTAAGCGATTCACAATCTGCATACCTCAATGGCGTGCAACCTCTTGGCCGCTCGAGGGACTGGCGTCGTGTTAAGGCGCAGCGAAAACAGAAGGAAGAAGAAGAAATTATCATCATCGAATCCTAGAAGGAAATGCTATGCCCGATTCCCCACGTCCCGGCACTAAGACCGACTACATTCGGCGCATCGACGACCTGGTGAACCAGGTCAAGCGCATGGAGGATGAGGCGGCGCGCCGGGCGGCCCGGTTGTTGCTGGAAGCCCAGCGCGAGATTACGCAGCGCGTGATCACGGCCGAAGGCTGGCGGCTGGAGAATTTGCAATCGCTCCAGCGGCAGGTCAACGACATCCTGGCTCGCTTCGAGCGGGAATACACTGCCGCGCTATCGGGCATCCAGGTGGACGCTTACCAGCTCGGCGCCGAATCGGTTGACGATCCCCTGCGCGTCAGCGGCGTGACGCTGGCGCCGGCGCGCCTGAATCCAGCCGTGATTTCAGTCCTGCAGGGCTTCTCTGCCGACCTGATCCGCAACGTCTCGGCAGAAACGCGTGCGGCAGTGAATGCGACGATCGCTCAATCGCTTCTCGGCCTGCAATCGCCGTTCGAGGCGCAGAAACGCATCACGCAGATCATCGGCGCGCACGACCGGCTCGGCGAGTTGACCGGCATCAGCGCGCGGGCGGAATCTCAATTCCGAACCGAGACCGGGCGGGTCTACTCGATTGCGACACAGGCCCGGCAGGAACAGGTCGCGGAGTTGGTGCCGGACTTAATGAAGGCATGGGTTGCGACGGGCGATACACGCACGCGCAGCGGGCACTTGGACGCGCACGGACAGACGGTGAAAGTAGACGAGTTCTTCGAGGTTGCGCCCTACCGGGGCGCGCCAAAGGAACGGCTGAAGTTTCCGCGTGATCCACGGGGCAGTGCGGCCAATACGATCAATTGCCGCTGCCGGCCCGTGACCTGGCGCGCCGGCTACGGCGAAATCTTGCCGCGTACAACAGCGCGAGTCGAGAAGGAACGCGAGAGGCGGGCGAATGAATTTGCGTGGACGACCTAAACCAAAGCCGTCACTGTATGCGCATGGCGGCACGGCGACCCGTGCCAATGGCCGCCTTCGACAGCCGCATTTTCAACATGATATTCCGCCAAGGGTGGCAAAACTCATGATCGATTACGCGCGGGAGATTGTGCGCATGTCGCCGGCGCGGTACGAATTGCATATGCGCTCAATAGAGTCCATTATCATGCATTCCCAGGACAAAAGACAACATGGAATCTCTGCGAAAACAACTGATTGAAGCTGGTGTCTGGTCGGCTACCGATGCGCGCGATCCGTCAGTCGATTTACTTGCGGCTTACGAATTGCGCGATTACATCGTCAAACACCATCTCGCAGGCGATTACGAGCGCGCATTGCTGGACATATTGGAAGAAGTCAACGGCTTTCAGACCACCATGTTTGATCTTGTCTTTGCTGCACCATTCCATCGCTGTAAGGCGCTTTTGCGCGTAGTTCTGGTGGGGGACTTGACATTTGGACAAATCTGAGTAAGATATTCATAATCGAATAGGCTAAAGTCCCTTCAATCGCGCCCGAATGGGCGAGGAGCCAAACAAAAGGATTTCTAGGGCGACCAGGCTGAATAGCTTGGCCGCCCTTTTTATTGCTTTACAACGGGCGACCGGCAGACAGCCGGTCGTTCGTTTTTTGTTGCACGGCAGCAGGTAACAGTCTATGCCTTACGAGATCAGAGAAGAGAACGGCAAATTCTGCCTCTACAAGGAGTCCGGCGGCGATTCGCTGGGATGCCACGAGTCGCGCGATGCGGCGATGGCACAGATGCGCGCCATTTACGCCAACGAGGCCACTCAAGAAAATCTCGTCCTGGCTGATAGCGATTTGAGCGCCGGCCGGCGCGTCTTCGAGTTGGATACCAGCGACCCCGGCTTCTTCACCAACTGCATGAGCGACGCCGAGATGGTGGAGCACTACGGGGACGAGGAACGCCGCGCCCGTGTGTGCGCCACGCTCCACAAGAAAATCACCGGCATCTCCCCCGTTGAGCACGAGAGCGTGAATCCGGCCATGGCTCAGGAATCCTTCACCGCCCAGCGCGTCACCCTCTCTGACATCCACTTCGGCGCGCCGGCTGACAAAACCGGCCGCTCGTGGGACGTCATCATTATCGGGCCTGAGAAGCCTGACGATGTAGTGACCGTGGATGGCACAACGTATGTCCGCTCGAAAAACGGCAGGCTCTGGTCGGCGACGGCACTCGAGGCCGCGGTCCCAATGTTCGAGGGCGCCAAGAGTTACGACGACCACCTGACTGACGCAGAATTCGCACAGCGCGGCGGCATGCGTCCGCCCGGGCGTGATTGGCTCGGCTCATTCGTCAATGTGCATTGGGACCGCGTCGCAAACAGCCTGCGCGCCGTGTTCAAGGTCGTCGACGACGCCTTCGCACGCAAGCTCGTCCGTGCGCAAGAGGGCGACGTCCTCAACACGATCGGCCTGAGCATTGACGTGCTCCGCGACTTCGTTCGCCGGCGCATCGGTGAGTCGGTTGTGGAATTGGTTCACAAGATCACCCGCGTCATTTCGGTGGACGCGGTAGGCGATCCAGCAGCAGGCGGTCGATTCGTCCGTGCGCTGGAATCCATTCAACACGTGCAGCACGCACGGGAGGCAAACATGGAAGAGGTTCTCAATCAGGTCGAGCAATTGATCGCAGCGGTCGACGCCAGCATGCTGCCGGATGAAGCGAAGGCCAAGCTCAAGGCGCTACTGGAAGAGATTAAGGCGGGACTGGCCGCACCCCCTGAGGAGGGCATGCCAGCCGAGGAAATCCCACAGGCGCAAGAGGCGAAGATCGCGGCGGCGAAATATGCGCTCCGCACGATCGAGTCTGTGGTCAAGGCCGCTGGCGTGAAGCCGGCGCCGGTCTCTGCGCCAGCCATCCCGGGCCTGGCCGAAGTGCAGCGCATCCTCGACGAGGCCAAGCGCGCATCCGAGGCAGCCAAGCACGAAGCCGATCGCATCCTCGAGGCGGCCAAGATCGCCCAGGCGCAACAGACACTTGATGCGATGCTGGCCGGCTCGGGCCTGCCCGAGCCGATCCGCAAGCTGATCCACAAGCAGTATGCCGGCCGCGCCTTCGAGGCCACCGATCTCCAGGTGATCATCGAAGATCATCGCACCGCGCAGTTGGCAATCGACGAGAGCGGCCAGGGCCAGGTCACAGGTCACGGCGGCGCGCGTCCTCGCGTCAAGGTCGGCGTCAACGAGGCCGACCAGTTCACGCTCGGATTCGTGCGCCGGGTGTGGGGTCCGAACGGCCTGCGGAAGTTCCGCGAGGCGCTGGGCATGAAGTGGAAGGATGGCGCTCCAGTGATCGGCAACGGCCAGGACGCGGCGCAAGACCCATCCTTCGCGCTGGCCGTGCGCGCAATCGAGGGCTGGAAGGCCGGCGGCTTCTCGATGTCGTCCGTGCCACTCTACACCGGCCTCGACGAGTGGTACTGGGACCTGACCGGCGGCGGCGACCGCAACCAGGCCGATTTCTTCGGCGAAGGCCGGTTCAGCGCCCGGGCGCTGGAAGCGAATCTTAGCACCGGAACGCTCGCCTCGATCGTAAAAAACGCGGTCAACGTTTTACTCGCGGCAGATTACGCTGTGCAAGAGCAGTGGTGGGCTGATCTCGTCGAGGAGATGGACGTCGACACCTACGATACGGCGACTCTTGTTCGCCTGTTCGGTGTGTCGGCGCTTTCCGTGGTCAATGAGGGTGCGGCCTATCCCGAGATCGATTGGGAAGACGAGGAGGAGACAGCCACGGGAGTCAAGCGCGGGAATACCGTAGGGATTACACTCGAAACCTTCCTGCGCGACAAGATCAAGAAACTCCAAACCATGCCGGAGCGTCTCAGTAAATCCTGGTACAACACCATCGCCGATCGCGTGGCGCAGGTGTTCACCACCAACAGCGCAGCCGGCCCGGTGCTGTCGGACTCTGGCGCGCTATTCAACGCGACGGCCGCGACCAGCGCGGGCGGCCATGCGAATCTGCTGACGGCGGCGCTGGCTTACGCCGCGCTCGACGCAGCGGTGACGGCGATGAAGAAACAAACCGATCAGCCGCTCGGCGCCGGTCGGCGACTCGGCGTGGAGAACTTCCCCATACATTTGCTGACCCCCATCGATCTCACCACAGCAGGAGAGAGAATCATCAACAGCGACAAGATCCCGGGCAGCGCCAACAATGACGACAACCCGTACTATAAGAAGATCAAGGTAACGGAGATCCCGGTATGGACAGATGCGACGGACTGGGCATTGCTCGCCAAGCCGGGCGGCGTCAGCCCGATCAAGCTCATTTGGCTGCGCGGCAAGCGCACGCCGGAGCTGTTCGAGGCGCGTACCGAAGAGGGCGGATTGCTTCTCACTAACGATACGATTCTCTACAAGGTCCGCCAGTTCGGCTTCGAGTTCTCGTCTACGTATCGGGTGGCTCCGGTCGCCGACTGGCGCTCGATTCACAAGAGCAACGTGGCCGGGTAATCCAAACAACGACCGATGACGGGTAGGGCAGAGTTCCGCCCTACCCTGCCGGAGAAAACACATGAACTTCGATCTCAGGGGCATCAAGGGCATTCTCGTCTCACTCGCCGCCGCAGTCGCGCTGGTGTTGTCCGTGCTGAATGCCGTGATCGGTGTTCTGCCGGGTGATGTCGAGACGCTCGGCACGACCAATTTCGACACGCTTCAGGTCGAGTCTGGCTCAGCATCTGCGCCATCGCTATCGTTCACCGACGACCCGGACGTTGGTCTCTTCAGGCGGGCGGCTAATACGCTGGGTCTGACCGTCGGCGGCTCAGAGGTCGTGAGTATTACGTCCAGCGGCCTCAACCTGGAAGGCGTCGCGTTCAACGGGCCAGTCGTCCTGTTTGGCGGCCTGGTATCCAACGCCGTAACGCTAGCGCATGG
>Ga0209751_10000257_pt1 | contig 56774 bp, 55 predicted proteins | sample RifCSP13_1_FD_184019 | JGI IMG/M metagenome (GOLD analysis project Ga0209751, IMG submission 184019) | Soil microbial communities from Rifle, Colorado - Rifle CSP2_sed 13_1 (SPAdes) (version 2) | ecosystem: Environmental > Terrestrial > Deep subsurface > Rock core/Sediment | place: Rifle...
CCTATCCCCGGCTATTCCACCGACTGACTTGGGGACAACGGCTGTCATATTCGGTGCGGATGACCAAATACTGGATTGGGCCAGTGGTGGCGTTGCACCTGTTTGCGACTATCGCTATTTTGATCTTTGCGGGACCTGAAGTTCGGGAGGCCTTCCACGAATATCTGCTCCATATAACTCCCTTGGCGCTGGCAGATGTGTTAATCCGCCATATGGCTTTTCGCCTTTACCGCCACCACTCAGTCCCCAATACCTCTCTGGCGCGGGCGGTCGCATTAGTTTATAGTACCTGGCCAATTTATTTGTTGGCGTGGGGAATGGCAATTTTACGTCTGCCATTAGACTTCAGGACAACTCCCAAGAGCAAGGACAGCAAGCAGAATCCACTCTGGTTGCTCCCCCAGCTCGTTGCCCTCATCTTATTGATCGCGGGAACCATCTATACAATCGCCTTCAAGGGGCACCCAATTTCAGCTTTGTTGGTATTTGCTATCCTCCAGGGTCTAGTGCAACTTCTTTTCCTACGGAGATGGCTGAACTCGTACGAGTCGTCAAGCATCACTGCCGTGAATCTCCATCTTTCAGAGCCTACTCCTTTCTTGGACAAAGACCTGGATTATTTTCCTGATCGAATTTAAGGCATGGGAAATTTTTAGGAAGCACTCACAGAAGTAGGCATCGATTGGAAAAGAAAACTGATTCTCCATTTTGGCTATTTATCTTCAGCCTGCTGGCATTGTGTTTGCTTATTGTCTATTTCACCTATTGTTTTATTATCCCCCAGACTCCAGCTCGCTTAACTCGTCCCAGTGCTTCTCTGGTTTCAGATTTTCCCCTTTGGTCATGGATAGTTTCAGTACCGCTTCCTATTCCCAATGATCCAAAATCAGTTGCGATCTTGTTGGTCGCAACACCCGTTGTCGCTTTCGCTGTTTATGGATCGGTGGTATTTCTAAGCCGGAAACTTCAGGCGCGCTCTAGTACGCTTGCGCTTGTTCTAATCCCAACTGGCGCATATCTCCTGCTATCCACATTTGCTTTACCAAACCTGAACACGGATATCTTCAACTATATGTTACGCGGTCGTCTGGCCGCAGTTCATAATAAAAATCCATACCGTATCGCTGCTGACGAAATCCCGCACGATCCAGTTTATCCTTATGCGAGCCATGACTATACCGACGTCGCGGAGTGGTGGAAGCTTCCGATGTGGACGGCAATAGAAATTGGCCTCGCTAAACTCACTGGGGAAGATGTGGCCGAGAATCTATTTATCTATCGGGTTGCTTTTTTGCTTGTAAATGTCTCAAACCTCGTTCTCATCGCAATTATTATCAACAAGCTATATCCCCATTATTTACTCTCCAGTTTGGTTCTGTATGCATGGAACCCAATTATTGTAATATTAGGTCAAAGTAAGGGCGATACATTTATTGTATTCTTTCTTTTGTTGGCGATTTTACTTCTGGTTTTCGAGCGCAGGAACTTTGCCATCGTGCCTTTGACATTGTCAGTATTGATAAAGATGACTACCCTACCTTTCGCAGCAGTGTATCTACTCATAGATCTCAGGCGAAAAAGATGGAGGGATTACATCATCCTGGGAATCCTTTTTTCTCTTATAGCTGCCATTTTTTATATTCAGTTTGATGTTGGAGATTATCTTGCTACTCAATTATTCAGTATTATCGGAATGTCAGGTGGTTCTGCACCTGAATTCCTGCGTTCCTTATTGAGAGTGGTCTTTGTCGTTTTAATAATCGTGGTTGGCCTCACCCGAAGCGGAGAAATTAAGCAGTTGATTTTGGGATGGGCGATTTTAGCACTGTTTTTCTCCCTTTTTCTAATTGATTATGGAAAGGCCTGGTATCTGATTCCCCTGATTGCACTAGCCTGTCTAATCCCTGATTGGCGCACAACATCGATGACCTATGCCCTTTCATTTTTGGGATTCCTTATATATACCTGGAATTCAGGCTTTAATAAGGTATTCTCTGCACCAGTCGTGATTTCTCTGCCAAAGTATATTGTTTATTTAGTTTTACCGGTTGTCGTTCTAATTGTGATTGGTGCAGTTAAGTTTTGGAAGACGCTCCAACAAAAAAAGAGCGGGCAAGTCGGTGAGGTCCCGCGCTTATTATCACAACAAGAATAGGTTTTTAGGGGTAATCACTCAACCAAATCGTCGTCCGCTTCCCCCAGGCCATACACGCCAGCTTTAAGCACCTTCAACGACAAGAGAGCGCATTTCAAGCGTACCGGTCCCAACTCGATCCCTAACATTTCTAAAATATCGTCCTTGGTAATGTCTCTGACTTCATCCAGAGATCTACCCAGGATTGACTCCAATAATAGGTCAGCGGAGGCTTGAGATATGGCGCAGCCATGCCCACTAAAAGCCACCTCTCTGACAATCCCTTTGTCATCCACTCGCAAGTCAATGCGCAGCTCATCCCCGCACAATGGATTGGCATCCTCAAAAGTGATATCGTTGGGTTCAAGCATCCCCCGATAGAGGGGATTTTGATATCGGTCGATGATTAGTTCACGATAAAGGTCATCCATAGTCGCGCTTCACGGATCAAAATTCATGTTTTAAATATTTTCTTTACCCGATAGATGGCGTCAATAAGTTTATCAACTTCTTCCACTGTATTGTAGAGGTAGAAGCTGGCGCGTGTTGTGGAATTTAAATGAAACCTTTCATGCAAAGGCATGGCGCAGTGATGACCGGCGCGCACGGCCACACCATCTGTATCCAAAATCTGGGCGACATCGTGAGCGTGCACCCCGGCGAGGGTGAAGGAAGCCACTCCGCCCTTATGCTCCGCAGGTGGGCCATAGACCGTTACGCCAGGGATTTCCTCGAGCCGCTCAAGGGCATAGCTGATGATCTCGCGCTCATGTTCAGCGATCGAATCCAGGCCAATCCGCTGCAGGTAATCCACCGCTGCACCAAAACCTATCGCTTCGGCGATGGCCGGTGTGCCTGCTTCATACTTGTAGGGAAGTTCATTCGGGGTGAATGAACGCAGACTAACCTTCTTAATCATGTCGCCCCCGCCCAGGAAAGGCGGCATCGCATCAAGCAAAGTCTTTCTCCCATACAATACCCCAATGCCGGTTGGGCCGCACATTTTGTGGCTCGAAAATGCCAGGAAATCCATGTCCAACTCCTGGACATCGACCGGGAAATGAGGCACGGATTGCGCACCATCCACCAGAACGATCGCTCCAACCTTGTGAGCAAGGTGAATAATCTCCGCAGCTGGATTGATCGTCCCCAAGACATTTGACATGTGCGTAAATGCTATCAAGCGTGGGTTTAATCCAAGTAGCTGGCGGTACTCCTCCAAGTCGAGTAATCCCTGTGGAGTGACTGGGATAAACTCCAGTCGGAGATCCCGCTCAGTAGCCAGCATGTGCCAGGGTACCAGATTCGAGTGGTGCTCCATTTCTGTCAGGATGACCACATCCCCAGGTTTAAGGTTCGCCTTACCCCAGCTGTAGGCGACCAGGTTAATCGCTTCGGTCGTGTTTCGAGTGAAGATGACTTGCCTTGCTGAAGGTGCGTTGATCAGCTGGGCGATCTTTCCCCGCGCCGCCTCATACATTGCAGTTGATTCTTCGGCCAGCGCGTGGATGCCACGATGGATGTTAGCATTGGATTCTCGGTAAAATCGATCCATCGCTTCTATCACCTGCAAGGGTTTTTGCGACGTTGCTGTTGAGTCCAAATAAACCACCTTCACCCCAGGACGTACCTCCCTCTCCAGGATCGGGAAATCAGTCCGGATGTGGGCAACATCTAAGACATTCGCCGGGACTAAAGATTTCATTATTTTACTTCGAGCGTGGGCGGGGACGGCGTTTACGAATTAGAGATAGCCGAATATTGCTCGAGATTTTCGGACACCAAAGGACATGGTCCGGAACCATCCAACCATCGGTCAAATAGACGTTTTCCTGAAATTGAACCGCAATCATCTTCGGGTCAACCTGAACCACCGTCCCAGTCAACCAATTCCGCACGCGGTCGCCATGTTCGTTTTCATGGTCACAAAACACATCCACTCGATCCCCCACTTTGTATAACTCCTTTTGATCAGGAGCCCTGGTGAAATAAATATCTGACAAGTATGCCTCCGAAATCGTTTCTTTACCCCATCTTCTCAGCAATGGATTTCTCCAGCCGGCTGCGTACACCTTCGAAGGGAATGCGTTGCACGATAGGATCAAAGAAGCCTTCGACAATTAAACGCTCGGCCTCCGGGTGCGAGATTCCTCGGCTGCATAAGTAAAACACCTCTTCTGGATTGATCTTTCCCACTGTCGCACCATGTGTGCAACGTACATCATCGGCCATAATTTCGAGACCTGGGATTGAATCAGCGCGTGCCTGGCTACTCAGCACCAGATTGCGGTTGGCCTGGTAACCATCAGTCTTCTGGGCGCCAGGTGCTACGTAAATCATCCCTTGCCACACTGACCGGCTTTGACCCTTGAGTGCTCCTTTGAACAACAAATCACTAGTCGTATTCGGCGCCAAGTGGTTTTGTTGGGTGTCGTGATCCAGGTGTTGCATGCCATCTGTGAAGTAGAAACCGGACATGCGCCCTGTCGCGCCCTGACCATTCAAATCCAAATCAGAAAAATTCTTCGTCAGGTGGCTTCCTACTGCTACGAATACCCAATCCAGGTTTCCATCTCGCTCCACGCGCGCTCGCTCGTGGCTGAAGTTCCAGACATGCTCACCCCAAGATTGGAGCTCGACAAACCGTAGATGTGCACCAGCTCCCACGTGGATCTCGACAATCCCAGCGTGCAAGGTCTGCCCTCCAGGTTCAGTCGGAGACGCGGCCTCGTGCACATAGGTTAAAGTGGCACCATCCTCTAACCACACTATCACATGAGATAAATGCGCTAGACCCACTCCTGGCCCCCACAGCACGCTATGCAGGGGCTGTTCCACCTGAACGCCTCTCGGGACGTAGATCAGCACCCCATTTTGGGCTAAGGAGGCCGCTAGCGCGGCAAATTTTCCTTCGTCGGCGCGTACGATCTTCCCGATGACATACGCCAAAATATCGCTATGCTCGCGTTCAGCCGTCGCCAGGTCGGAGAAGATAACACCCTTGCCAGCCAGGTCTGGTGAGAGCTCAACCTGTGAACCACCGGGAAGTAGTATGATCTGCCCACCATGTTGATCGCTAACCAAAGGTTGCAGAAGTTCCTCAGCCACAACCGGTAAATCCTCGAAAGCACCTCGTTCAGGTAGCTGGAAGGAGGTGGTATCCAATTTCTTCAGGTCAGTGCGTCTCCAGGGTTCATCGGTTGTTTTAGGAAAAGGCAACCGTTGATACGCCTCCCATGCTCTTGCCCGGTATTCTTTGAGGATCACCGGCCTCCCCCCATCGAGAATGGGGATCATCTCAGCTGTAAAGTTGAATTCCGGAGTTTCCTGAAGTGCTGTTTGTCGGGTACGTGTGACTACAGTGCGGGCCATTCGATATTTTCGTCCTTGAATACTTTACCCAATTGATCCTTCCATCTGAAGTTGAATCAGACGGTTCATTTCGACGGCATATTCCATCGGCAGCTCTTTCACCAACGGCTCGATGAAACCGGAGACGACCATGGTCGTGGCCTCTTCATTGCTCAGCCCGCGGCTCATCAGGTAGAAGAGCTGTTCTTCACCAACCTTCGAAACAGAAGCTTCGTGACCAATAGTCACGTCATCTTCATCGATTTCAATGTAAGGGTAGGTGTCGGACCTTGATTCTGGGTTGAGCAGGAGCGCGTCACAGACGGCGTTGGAGCGAACGTTCTTGGCGCCTTTGTGCACTTTCAGCAGACCACGATAGGATGCCCGGCCTTTGCCCCTACTAATCGACTTGGAGGTGATCTTGCTGCTCGTGTTGGGAGCAAAGTGGAGCATCTTACCGCCGGTGTCCTGGTGTTGGCCAGTCGCCGCAAAAGCCATCGAAAGGATTTCGCCGTGAGCACCCTCTCCGATCAGGTAGCAGGAGGGGTATTTCATTGTTAGTTTAGAGCCCAGGTTGGCGTCCACCCATTCCATCGTCCCACCTTCATGGACAAACGCCCGCTGCGTCACCAGGTTGTACATATTGGTCGACCAGTTTTGGATCGTTGTATAACGCATGCGCGCCCCCTTCTTTACGATGATCTCGATCACACCGCTATGGAACGATTCGGTTGAATAAATCGGCGCGGTACATCCCTCGACATAGTGGGCTTGAGCGCCTTCATCGATGATAATCAGGGAACGCTCGAATTGCCCCAGTTCAGCCGTGTTAATTCGGAAATAAGCTTGCAATGGTAGATCTACCTTGACTCCCGGTGGGACATAAACAAATGAACCCCCTGACCACACCGCGCTGTTCAAGGCCGCAAACTTATTGTCCTCGATGGGAATGACTGTCCCAAAATACTCCCGGAACAGGTCTGGGTGTTCACGCAAACCATTTTCGATGCTTTTGAAGATCACGCCCTGATTGGAGAGGTGCTCCTGGATGCTGTGATAAACCATCTCGGATTCATATTGAGCGCCCACACCGGAGAGAAATTTCTGTTCGGCTTCCGGTATTCCCAAACGGTTGAAGGTTTCCTTAATCGTATCAGGGACATCGTCCCACGAGCTTCCTTCTTTATCAGTTGGCTTGGCGTAAAAATAAATTTCGTCCAGATTTAATTGACTGATATCGCCGCCCCAGGTCGGCATCGGGCGAGATATGAAATGCTCTAGCGCCTTGAGGCGAAATTCCAACATCCATTGCGGCTCCCCCTTCATGGCTGAGATCTGTTCCACAACCCCCCTGTCAAGGCCCTTACGCGACTTGAAAACCAGTTCGTCGGGATCTCTGAAACCGAATTTATAATCACCGATCCCCTCCAGGATGGTCGCTTCAGTACTCATCGGATACCTCCAAGTTGTATACCATTAAGAAATTACGCCATAACCAGATCGTTCTTCTCACGCAGCCAGTCGTAACCTTGTTCCTCGAGATGCAATGCCAGGTCTGCGCCACCAGATTCGACGATCCGTCCACCCAGCATAATATGCACGAACTCGGGTTTAATATAGTTTAAGATGCGCTGGTAATGGGTGATGACCAGCGCTCCCAGGTCGGCGCCGCGCAGTGCATTTACGCCTTCGGCGACGATCCGTAAAGCGTCGATGTCCAACCCGGAGTCGGTTTCGTCAAGGATGGCAATTTCGGGCTTCAAGGTGGCCATTTGTAAGATCTCTGCCCGCTTCTTCTCGCCGCCCGAAAAACCGTCGTTTAGGTAACGCCCAGCGAAGGAATGATCCATCTTCAAGAGATCCATTTTCTCTTTTAGCAATCGACGGAACTCTGGGATCGGGATGCCCTTATTCTCAGGATTCCCCGCTTTACGCCTGGAATTCAGGGCTGTGCGCAGGAAATTGGCTACGGTCACTCCTGGGATCGCCACTGGGTATTGGAAGGCCAGGAAAATGCCCAGTTGTGAACGTTGATCTGGCGCAAGTTCCAGAATGTTTTGACCTTTGAACAGGACCTCGCCCTCGATAACTTCATAAGACGGGTGGCCCATCAAAATATAAGCCAGGGTAGATTTACCCGTGCCATTCGGTCCCATCAAGGCATGCACCTCGCCTTGTTTTACCGTTAAATTCACCCCTTTTAAGATTTCCAGACCGTTGATGCCAGCGTGTAAATTGCGAATAACAAGTTCGGACATCGATAGAACACTCCTGAGTGAGCATATAAACATGCAGAAAATATCGGTGCTCAGGCAAAATCATTTCCCTGAGAACCGTCGCTTATTATAGCAGCAAAATCCCTTTAAGTCAATATTTTGGATAAATATCTTATATATTCGGTTTAACTCCGAATTAGAGCCTTATCCAATAATATTTAGGATAAATATATGTATATTGACAGAAAATAAGCGCGATGTTATACTCTCTCTTAATTACGGTTTCTTACAATCTCAGAAAAAGTTCTCGATGTCTTAAAAAATGATCGATAGTACGATAAAAAGCACGCGCGAGCGGGTGCTGCAGACATTGCTTAAGAATCATCGCTGCACGATCATCGACCTCGCTGCAACCGTCGACATCAACCCGATTTCCGTGCGTCACCATATCTCGAAATTACAAGCTGAAGGGCTGGTAGTCTCTGAAGAAGAACGCCATGGCGTTGGCCGACCTCGGCAGGTTTACTCCCTCACCGAAGCCGGCCTCGAGCACTTCCCCACTCGCTATATGCGCCTGACTATCCGCCTGCTCGGGCAACTCAAAGAGCATGTGCCCCCCGAGATGGTCAACCAGTTGTTCTCTAAAATGGCGGCTGATCTTGTCCATGAGTATGCCAGCACGGCCCGCACTCAAGGCCTCTCCACCGAGCAACGCCTCGAAATGGTTAAATATTTACTTAAAGAAGAAGGATTCAACATTGAGTGGGAGAAGATCGGCGACCAATTCCACATCCATGAAGTTAGCTGTCCTTACTTCCATGTTGGACAAAACCATCCCGAGGTGTGCTGGATCGATCAAACGCTGATCTCCACTGTTCTTGATCTCCCCACCGAAAAAATCAAATGTGTCCTCGATGGAGATAATTATTGCACCTACGTAGTAGTACCAAACACCGTCCCCGCACTGATCACCTCGGAGGAGATCCCATGACTCAAGAGAGCCAAAAAGTAATCTGGCAGGCAGAAAGTACACATCCAGATAAGGCAGAGACCGCTAAGGAAGCCCTGCGCCAAGTCGTTGACCCAGAAATCGGCCTGAATGTCATCGAATTAGGTTTGATCCGCGACTTGACCATCTCCGACGTCCGGGCTAACCTGGTTATGATTATGACCACGCCCTTTTGTCCATATGGTCCAGCTCTCCTGGAAATGGCCCGGCAAAAGGTTGAGGGGGCACTGAAAGTGCCGACTGAGATCGAAATTGGTATGGAAATGTGGGACCCAATGATGATGGAAGAAGGCGCCGGGGCAGATTGGGGATTATTTTAATCGCCCTTCCCAAACTTCTATCTTTATGTTAAACTTATAACAATGTAGCCACGCGAAATTGCGTGGCTCGCTTTCCGCTCCTGGCAGGCTTACGGCCTTGTCTAGGGGCAATCCCGAGGAAAGGAGGCCTCCCCCATGCGCGCCTATGAATTGGTTTTTATCGTCCACCCAGATCTGGACGATTCAGCCCTTAAAGAATTGGTCGATCGGGTAAAGGGTTGGATCACGGATGCAGGCGGCCAGGTCGCGAAAGTAGACCTGTGGGGTAAGCGAAAACTCGCCTACCGTCTGCGCAAACAATCTGAAGGTCAGTATGTTCTGATGAAAACGCAAATGGCTCCCTCATTTTGCACCCAATTAGAACGCAATCTGCGATTGCAAGAACCTGTGTTGCGATTTCTACTAGCTGCTGAATAACCGTTTCGTTTCTGATAATCTTGAGGATACGCATATGAGTCGAGGACTAAACAAGGTTATGATCATCGGCCGTTTGGGGCGCGATCCAGAGATGCGTTATACCCCATCAGGCAAACCTGTGACCACTTACAGCGTGGCGACCAGCCGCAGTTGGAACTCTTCCGATGGAGAACGTCACACCGAAACCGAATGGTTTAACGTCGTTGCATGGGGCAGCCTGGCTGAGATCTGTAAACAACACCTGATTAAAGGCCAACAAGTGTATATTGAAGGTCGTTTGCAGACTCGTTATTGGGAGGACGGTGATCGCGTTAAGCATAGCGCCACCGAGATCGTCGCCAGTGAGATGATCATGCTCGGTGATCGCCGCGACCTTAACCAATCTCATGAAGAAGATGAAGCAGAAACAGAAGATGAATTCCCTTTTTAGCATTTTATGGAGTTAACTAACGTGACTGACCAGACAACCCAAGGCCCTATGCGCCGCTACTACACCCGCCCCCGCGTCTGCCAGTTCTGCACAGACCACAGTGTAGTCATCGATTATAAGCAGGCTGAAGTCCTGCGCCGCTATATCTCTGATGATGGCAAGATCCGCCCTCGCCGCCAGACAGGTACCTGCGCTAAGCATCAGCGTGAGCTAGCGCGCGCAATTAAACGCGCCCGCCACCTGGCTTTACTGCCATTCACGGGTGAAATCCTGCGCTAGAACATATGTAATCCGAGATACAATCCTTTCTATAGGTTAGTGAGGCTCAAGTTACCCTCCTATCCCCACTTGTACGCCTCCTTGGGGGTATCTAAAACCGGGTAAAAGCATCGAGGTCACCCATGGCAAGATCGCGTGAAAAAATCATCACGAAAAAGCATCTAGCCCGTATGGAACGCGAACGTCTCCAGCGGCGTTATATTTTGGTCGGCAGTTTGGCGGTTGTCGTCATTGTTATCGGTTTGCTGGCTTATGGCATCTTAGAATCCACGATCCTTCAACCCCGCCAACCGGTCGCTTCTGTGGGTAACGATAAGATCACCACTGGCGATTTCCAGGCCAGGGTGCGATTCCAGCGCCGCCAGCTCATTCAGCAGTACTTGAACATCCTGCAAAATATGCAGCTGTTTGGCGGCGACCAGCAGACTCAAGCCTTCTTCCAGCAGAACCTTAATCAGATTCAGCTCCAACTCGAACCTCAAGCACTCGGACAGGAAACCCTCAATACTATGGTCGATGAGGTGCTGATCCGCCAGGAAGCCGAGCGCCGGGGCATTACCGTCTCCCAAGAAGAAATCGACCAGCGCATCCAGCAGGAATTCGGCTATTATCCCGGTGGCGAGCCACCCACTTCGACGCCCATCCCGACCGATGCGCCAACTTCGACCCTCTCCCCGATTCAGCTCACCTTGCTCCCGCCAACCACTACTCCTACTGAAAGCGAAGCGACTTCAACCAGCACTCCGGATCTGACTCTCACCCCCGCAGTTTCGGCTACTGCCGAATCAACTGAAACTAGTACCGCGACTCCGACTCAGAGTCCAACGCTCGCTCCAACCGGTCCCACGCCAACTCCGCTCCCCTCTCCTACCCCGACTGAATATACCCTCGAGAACTACCAGAAGAATTATGCAGAGGCATTAAATACCTTCAAGAAGGAGATTAATTTCAGCGAAGCACATCTGCACGCCATAATCGCTGCGGATTTATTGCGCCAGAAAGTTCTGGAAGCAGTTACTGCCGAGGTCCCCCACGAACAGGAACAGGTTTGGGCGCGCCACATCCTGGTTGACGAGGAATCCACCGCCCAGAATGTTCTCGAGCGCCTCAAGGCTGGCGAGGATTTTGCAGCCCTAGCAGCTGAGTTCTCTACTGACGAGACGAACAAGAACCAAGGCGGAGATTTGGGTTGGTTCCCTGTAGGCCGGATGGTGGCCGAATTCGAGAAAGTTGCCTTCCAGCTGAACATCGGTGATATCAGCGATCCAGTACAGACCACCTTTGGCTGGCACATCATTCAAGTGCTTGGGCATGAGACGCGCTCCCTGACTTTTTCAGAATACCAACAGCTCCAACAAGTCAAATTTGATGAGTGGCTCCAGGAAAAACGCTCGGAAGTTAGCCCTCAGCTTATCGACTCCTGGCAGGCGCGCATCCCCACCGAGCCGACTCTCCCTCCGGAATTGCAGCAGTCGCAACCGTAAAATACGATCCAAACTTCGCCCGACTAGGTCTCCTTCGTCACCCGCTCCACTTCCTCCATTTTTAGGCTTACCGTCTGGCTGGTCGAATCGCGCCCCATCGTTACCCCGTATATAACGTCGGCCACTTGCACCGTGTTGCGGTTATGAGTAATGATCACGAATTGAGTTGTCTGGCTCAATTCACGCAGCAGCTCGCGGAAACGTCCCACATTCGCCTCATCAAGCATAGCATCCACTTCGTCAAGAACGCAAAAAGGTGTCGGCGAGACACGCAGCAAGGCAAAGACCAGCGCCACGGCTGTCAGGCTTCTCTCGCCACCTGAAAGCAAGGATAATCCCTGCTCGCGCCGGCCAGGTAAGCGCGCTTCGATATCGATACCGGTCCCGGTGAGGTCGTCTGGGTCAGTCATAACCAGCCGTGCTGACCCACCACCGAACAGGCGCGCGAAGATCTGGTGGAACTCCACTGCCACTGCTTCGAAAGTTCGTTTGAACTCATATTCCATGAGCTCATCAAGTTCAGCGATCACTTGGCGCACGTCTGTTTCTGCTTTATGTAAATCGCTGACCTGATCGGTCAAGAACTCATAGCGATCCTTGACCTCGCGAAACTCCACTTGCGCCTCCTGGTTAACCGGTCCCATGCGGCGTAATAAACCCCGTTGGCGATTCAGGGCTTCCTCTGTCTCCGGCGAAAGTTGTTTCACAACAGGCAGCTCCTCCACCATTCCCTGAAGTGGCAATGGCGTCGGGCCGGAGACCTCTTCAGCATATTCAAACACTACCAACCCAAAATCATCTTCGATCCGGCGCCGCAGAGACTCTAAGGCTTCTTGCTTGCGCGCCAGGGCGATCTTGGCCTGGGCGTGATAGTGCTCAGCCAGGTTTAAGGCCTGGCGTGACTGGGCTTCGCGGCTTTGAAGGTTGATTTGCTCAGCCTCAGTGATATCCAGGTCTTTTTCAGCTGGTCCAATGCTCGCTTGCAAGGCCTCGATCTGCTCTTCAACTGCGTACTCTAACTTACGCAAGTCAACTTTCTTTTCCGCCAGGTCTTTAAGGGTATCGCTTAATTCCATTCGCTGGTTGTTAATTTCCGCCAGATCCCGCTGGGCTTTTTCCAGCGTTTGTTCCCTCTCATACTGCCGTCCCCTTGCCTCTGTCACAGCCAGTTCTATAACTGCCGTCCGAAGATTCCAATGGGAAAGTTCCACCTGGAAATCTTCTAGGGGTAGGTCGCGCAGCGTGGCGGAAATTCCCTTCAAGCGAGATTGGGCCTGAGTAACTTCTTCTTCAACGACATTTGCCTCCTGCACAATTTGAACGATTTCCGTTTCCCCTTGTTTAATCTCAACTTCTAGATGAAGAACCTGTTCCTTCTGCCAATTAACTTGTCGCCGGGCGTGTTCGATCGCCAAACTATTTTGGCTATGCGCAATACGCGCTTTCTCCTCCGCTCTCCGCACCACCTGTAAATCCTCACCTAATTGATCTCCTTCATTTCTCAATGTCTCATGTCTTACCTCAATCTCCTTCAGCCGCTCTTCGATCTTCGCTAGATTCTGTTCAGCCTCGGCTAAAGCCACGCCCAGCTCTCTCCGCTGGCGAGGCCTACTAAGCTTGCCGGGATTCCCTTCTTGCCCGGAAATTACCTGGCCGCTGGCGTAAAATACCTCTCCCTTCAGAGTCACCACCCGGAGATTGCCAAATTGCCCTGCTGCAAATTCTATTCGCAGTCGTCCTAACAATCGTCGCGCAGCTGCCCGATCTTTTACCACCAGGACCTGGCCAAGCAACAGGTCGATTGCCGGACGCAAATCCTCGTGAACAGATATAAGTCCAGTTGCCACCCCGATAACCTCTGCACCACCGTCTGGGATTGAAAGAAGCGTTCCAGGAATCAATGAATCAAGCGGCAACAATGCACCTCGCGCTGGCTGTCCCTCCAATAGATTCAGAGCCTGCTCTATTTCGGTTCCCTGATCCAATAAGATCGCGTCGAGATATTCTCCTAAAACCGCTGCAATGGCTGTCTCATATTTTTCAGGGACGTCCAAGCTGCTACTCAAAGCCCCCCGTGCTCCCGTCAGGCGTGCCTGCCGCGCAGCCTGTAGCAGCAGCCGTGCTCCACTGGCGTATCCAGTCAGGGATTGTTCAGCTTGCTCCACCACCTCCAGCTGCGCCCTAATGCGTGCCGCTTCAGTCTGTTGTTTAGAGATTGCAGTTTGAGTCTCCTGGCGAGAAATTTCCAACTCGCTTACCAGCTGGCGGATGTTTTCAAGCGAATTCTCGACCTTTTTGCGGTTGTCTTCAGCTTCGCGCCAGGATTGCTCGCTTGCCAGGATGCGTTTTTCAGCCGCAAGCACCATCTCTTCACCTTCGGACACCGCCTGATGCGCAGCTTTCCAGTCAGCACCTCGTTTCTCTAACTGTACCCGGCGTTCGGCCAATCGCGCTCCCAAGTCCGATTGCCTGGCATTCAGCCCGACTAGCAATTGACGGATAACTTCAAGTTGCTCTTCAGCAGCTGCCCGTGCGACCTGTCGTGATGACAAAGCCTGCAGCGCGGTTTCCACCTGGATTTGGGCCTCGCTCAAATCGCCCTCCAACTGGCGAACTTCTTCTTTCGCCCCTGCTAACCGGTCTTCAATAAGGCTGGTTTCTTCTGTGGCTCGACTAACTGCGCGGAGAGTTTCTTGCTCTTGTCCCTCCAGGAAATGCATCCGTTCGTCAGACACCGCCAGCTGGCGGCTGGTGCCTTCCCGCTCCCCGTGCAGCTTCGCCGACTGCCGATGCAAGTCATTTAGCTGAGCGCGTAAATCCTGGATCCGCTCCCGGAGAACCTGCAGCTGCTGGTCAAGACTGGCTTGGGCTTGTCTGGCCGCATCCAATGCTTTTTCTCGGGAACGAGCAGCTTCCCGCGCTTGAGCCAGCTCGCTTTGAGCATGGTGCCAATGGTAACCATACCACTCTCGCAACAAAAGATGCAGATCCGCTTTCACCTGTTCATATTCCTGGGCTCGCCGGGCTTGTCGTTCCAGACTGCGGAGACGCGGTTGCAGCTCTGCCAGAATATCCTCAACGCGCTGTAAGTTCCGCTGGGTTGTTTCCAATCGACGCAATGCTTCCTCGCGACGAGACCTGTGCAACCCGATTCCAGCAGCTTCTTCGAACAAACGGCGACGTTCCTCTGCTTTAAGCGCCAACGCTGCGTCCACCAGACCCTGACCAATGATTGTATAGGTGCGTTCAGCCAGGCCAGATTGCGCCAGCAATTCAGACACATCTCGCAAACGTACGCGTTGCCCATTCAGCAAGTACTCGTTTTCCCCGTCCCGGTATGCCCGGCGAGCGATGGCCACCTCAGTGAAATCGATCGGCAACCAGTCATCGCTGTTGTCGAAGATCACTGTCGCTGAAGCCATCCCGGCTCGAGCGCGTTGTTCTGAACCGGCAAAGATCATGTCCTCGGTTTTCTTACCCCGCAACAAGCTGTAAGACTGTTCACCCAACACCCAGCGCAGGGCATCGGCGATATTTGATTTACCAGAACCATTCGGGCCAACGATGGCGGTAACAGGTCCTGGAAATTCAAACGCAGTGCGGTTGGCAAAGGTTTTATATCCGTGGAGCTCGAGGGATTTCAAGCGGGGAGTCATTCGACCATTCCTATCCTTTCGAGCGCGGCTCGCGCCGCAGCTTTGGCAGCCGTCTGTTTGCTGTGCCCGTTCCCGTAACCATATACATGCCCATCGATGTATACTTCGATTTCAAAAATCTTGGCATGGTCAGGACCACTCGCCGAGACTGTCTTGTAGTGAGGAGTCCCTAACCCTTGGGATTGCGCCCATTCCTGGAGAGTGCTTTTCGGATCCCTATCTTTATTTGCGGAGAGAATCTGCACCGCCGCTGTCTCCAGCATCGGAGAAATAAACTTTTGAACCCTTGAGAATCCCTGGTCGAGGTAAATCGCTCCGATTAATGCTTCGAACACCCCACATAACAAAGCCGCTCGCTCCCGACCTCCACCTTCGCTTTCCCCATACCCCAGGAGCATTGCATTCCCCAGGTCAATATCACGTGCGAATTGGGCCAGGTTATCCGTCCGGACTAATGCGGAACGCAGGCGCGTCAAGTCACCCTCTGCCATTTCAGGAAACCGATTATATAACCACGCCCCGACCAGGAAATCTAGGACTGCATCACCCAGAAACTCTAGCCGTTCGTTATCCTCGATGGACTCGGGATGTTCATTAAGGTAGGATCTATGTGTAAGCGCTCGGGTGAGTAAAAGTGGGTCGGAAAAATACAATTCCAACCTTTGAGCTAAATCCTGGGTAGATTCATGCTCCAGGTTACTCAGATACTCTTTCATCCTGGGATCTCCCTGGAACTCAGGGAACGCCAGATACCCCACCTTTGTCGGGTAGCTTGCGATCCATCAGTTCCGATGTAAAATTTTATTATGTGACCTGCTATGCGTGATAAATGTTCTTCTACCGAACATTTCACGATTCCCATTTCACGTTCAGCTTATCACGCTCTTAATTGTACTCCCTAATCACCAAAACCGCATTATGCCCACCAAAACCGAATGCGTTGCTCAGTGCCACCCTCACCGGCCTCTCGCGCGCAACATTAGGTACATAATCCAGATCGCATTCTGGATCGGGTGTTTGGTAATTGATCGTCGGCGGGAGAAGACCATCACCCACCGCCTGGACACAGAAGATCGCCTCCAGGGCGCCAGTCGCGCCCATCATGTGTCCAGTCATAGATTTCGTCGAAGAAATTGGGATTTGGCCGGCAAGACTTCCAAAGGCGGTCTTGATCGCACGCGTCTCAGACAGGTCGTTCAACTGAGTTCCCGTGCCATGGGCATTGATATAGTCCACCTCATCAGGATTTATACCGGCTGCTTTTAGAGCCAGGTACATCGCTCGCGCCCCACCTGAGCCGTCCTCTGCCGGAGCAGTGATATGGAAAGCGTCCGCTGTGGCTGCATAACCTGCCAGCTCAGCCAAAATTTTTATACCGCGTGCCCGTGCTCGCGTTTCTCTCTCCAACACGAGGATAGCCGCGCCTTCGCTCATGACCAAGCCATCCCGGTTGCGATCGAACGGTTGTGGCGTTTGGGTGGGTTCATCGTTTCGCCGCGACATCGCCCCCACCCGGTCGAAAGCAGCCACCCCAACCGGTGAGATCGTCGCCTCGCTTGCTCCAGCAACGGCAGCATCGATCACTCCCAATCGCAACAGTGTCCAGGCAATCCCGATTCCATCTGCCCCGGACGCGCAGGCCGAAGCTACCGAAAAACAAGGTCCCTTATAACCATAGTCGATGGCAATCATCCCGGCTGCACCATTGGTCATTAACATCGGAATCACGTAAGGATTGATCCTCCGCGGACCTTCATGAAGCACGGTGATCGTGGAATCTTGGAATGAATTTAACCCTCCAATGGCTGAAGAAACCATCACCCCGACCCGGCCGGCATCCTCATCACCTACTTCCAGGCTAGCCTGTCGGATGGCTTCCTGCGCAGCTGCACCGGCCAGCTGTTCGAAACGGTCACGACGCCGAGCTTCCTTTGGCGGAAGATAGGATTCCGGTATAAAATTCTTTACTTCGCCGGCGATCCGCACCAGGTAACCCCTGGTATCGAACAGTGTAATCGGTCCCACACCAGAGACTCCTTGCACTGCATTATGCCAGGTATCCTGCACGGATAAACCCAACGGATTCACCGTACCCATCCCTGTTATCACAATCCTTTCAGGCATATCCTTCCCTCAGAGACACTGATCATTGGCAACTTATTACTGACTGCTATATTTTAAACCCGTTCCTGTCAACACAACCGCAATTGGTTCTGGCATCTTTCCGGCTAAATTCTTCATCGCTTGCCAGACGACTGCGGAGGTTGGCTCAACATAAAACCCCTGCCGCGCTAGTTGGTCGCGGCCGGGGAAAATATCTGCTTCAGCAACAGCCAGGAAAGTCCCCTGGCTTTCTTCTACCATCCGCAACAGTGCCTCACCCCGCACCGGAAAACGGACGCGGATGCCCTCTGCTAGCGTTTCTCCTTCCTCGACTCTACTGACCCCTGAGTGCCCATAAACAGAGATCGCCCAGATCGGCGCGCAGGCGAGGGCTTGCACTCCAACTAATCGTGGCAACTGATCGATAACTCCAGCTCTTATCAAAGAAACGAATCCACGTCCTAAACCGAGCAGCAAACTTCCGTGTCCCACCGGAGCAAGCACAGTCCCAGGCACACCACCCAACTGTTCCACCAATTCGTAAGCAACAGTTGCATAACCCACTAGACCAAATGGCAGGTAGGCGTGGCTGGCATACACAGTCCCACGTTGTACTTCGTGAAGCACCGCTTCGGCCGCGTTTGATCGGGGTCCTGGAATTGCTACAATTTCTGCCCCATAGGCCGAGATCTGAGCGCGTTTAGGTCCCGATGCGGAAGCGGGCACGAAGACGCGTCCCTTTAACCCAGCCCGGGCTGCGTAAGCCGCAAAGGACGCCCCGGCGTTGCCGGAAGAATCTTCTACGGCTTCATTGACTCCCCGCGCTTCGAGGAAACTTATCAACACCGCGCTGCCACGATCTTTAAAGGATCCAGTCGGATTCAAATATTCCAGCTTGAAGGCCACCTTTTGCCCTTCGACCTCACCCCAGACGAGCGGGGTATTCCCTTCACCCAAGGAAATGACAGGCGCCCCTGGGGTTAAACCAAACGTATGCCGGTACCGCCATGTGCCCGGAAGCTCGGTTTCCACACTTTTAGGGTCATAAACCGGGTGGCTTGTATAATCGAAGGTTCCCCCACAATTCTGGCAACGGAAGTACACTTCTACATCAGGGTACGGTTTTTGGCAGTTAGAGCAAATAATCTCATTCACACTCAACAGGCACCTATTCCGTGCGGTTCGGGACGTGTTCCCCTTCAATCCACACTTCCCCTTGAGGGCCAACTTCCTTTTTCCAGATCGGCACGATCTCTTTTAACCGGTCGATTCCATACCTAGCAGCCTCAAAAATGCCCGTATCACGATGGGCTGCACTGCAGGCAATCAGCACTGTTGGCGTCCCTGGATTTAGATGTCCGATGCGTTGCACTATAGCGATACCTTCCACAGACGGCCAGTATTGTCGGATCTCATCAGCGACCTGGCGCATCTTTGTTTCCGCCATTGGTCTGTAAGCCTCGTATTCCAGGTACTCAGTTTCGTGTGGATTATCCCGCGCCGTGAATCCCCGAACCACACCAGTAAAGAGACATACTGCACCGGTGCTGCCGAGCGTAATTCGAGATATCAAAAAGTCTAGATCCAATTCATCGTCTGTGATGGCAAATATTGTTGGAAACTGGTCGGCCTGTTCCCCTCCGCTCACTGGCGGAAATAACGCCACTTCTGCCCCCTCCGGGATTGTATCTTCATCGAAGGCGTATTCTCGGTTTACGGATACAAGAGATGTGCCTAAGACAGGGGTCAGGCCAGGGTATTTTTCTCTGAGAGCACCTTTAAGATCGATTACAGATGCCCCTTCCGGCAAAACCAGCGTAGTCTGCTTTATTCCTGCCCGCTCCCGCAACGATGCAAAAAACAAAACGTTCACTTCATTCATCAATAAGCCTCTACTCACACATCAATTTTCACGATTTACTTATCACGCATTACGTTTCCCGCTTCACGTTTCATTTACCACATCCCCGCTGCGCCCACCGTGCTTTTCCACAAGGCGGATGTTCTGGATGCGCATGGTCTTCTCAGCCGCCTTAGCCATATCGTAGACTGTCAGCGCCGCGATGCTCACGGCAGTTAACGCTTCCATCTCAACGCCGGTTTTCCCAACCGTCCGCACGCTGGCAGTGATCCTCACGCCCGGCAGTTCAGGATCTGTCTCAATCTCTAGCGTGACCTGAGTCAGGGGAAGCGGGTGGCAGAGTGGGATCAGATCGGCGGTGTGTTTTGCCGCCATTACACCGGCGACTTGCGCCACAGCTAAGACATCCCCCTTTTTTATGGCTCCGGCCTGGATGAGCGCCAGGGTTTCCGCGCGCATATGCACTTCGCCTTTGGCGATCGCTACCCGTTCGGTGTCTGGTTTATTTCCAACGTCCACCATGCGGGCACGACCGCTTTCGTCAAGGTGAGTCAACTGGTTTCTCATAAGCTGAAATTATAGCATTTTTGCTTCGAATTCATGATTCTTGGTCATGTTATAATACCCCCCCGTGAGTAATATCTTCGCCAAGTGGAAAGCTGGTCTGGCTAAGACCAGCCGAGCCACCTTCGGTCAGATCACCACGTTGCTTGGAGCTTCGGAGATTAATGAATCCACCTTCGAGGAGTTAGAAGCGCTGCTTATCCAAGCTGATCTGGGCGTCGATACTAGCGAAGCTATCCTGGAAGCCTTGTGGGATCGCGAACGCAAAGAAGGCATTACCAGGGCCAGCGATCTTAAGTCAGCCCTGCGTCAGGAATTACGTCAGCGACTGGCGACGCCGCCTAACCTTGCCTTTCCAGCCCAGCCAACGGTGATCTTGATCGTCGGTGTTAATGGCTCAGGGAAGACCACTAGCATCGCCAAGCTCGGCAAACGATTTGCCGATTCAGGGAAACATGTGATCCTCGGCGCGGCCGACACCTACCGTGCAGCAGCTGTCGACCAGCTTCAAATCTGGGCTGATCGCTTGAATCTGCCAGTCATCGCTGGCCAGCCTGATGGCGACCCCGGGGCTGTCGCTTATGACACGGTGCAGGCCGCTATCGCCCGTCACTTTAACATCGCCATCATCGATACCGCCGGACGCCTGCACACACGTTACAACCTGATGGAAGAGCTCAAGAAGGTACACCGTGTGGTTGGCAAAGCCATGCCAGGCGCGCCGCACATGGTTTGGCTGGTGATGGACGCCACCACTGGGCAAAACGCCCTGCAGCAAGCACGAGCTTTCAAAGCAGCAGTCAATGTCACTGGTGTCATTCTGGCAAAGCTTGACTCTTCCGCCCGTGGCGGCATGGCCTTCGCTATTCAAAATGAACTGGGGTTACCCATCCTTTTTGCCGGCCTGGGTGAGGGTTCAGATGACCTGCAGCCGTTTGATCCAGATCTCTTCATCCAAGGCATCTTAGCGGGAAAAGAGTAAATAGTATTATTATTGGAGAGTTAAATCGATGCAAGACTTAATCGACCGTTTATTGATCTGCCAGGAAAACCTCCACCACCTCTTGGAGCGTCTTTGACTTCCCTGAGAAAGAAGCACAACTCGCCGACTTACAAAAACAATCCGCACACCCCGACCTGTGGCAAAATCCTGATCACGCCCAAAGCGTAATGAAGCGCCTGTCTGCCGTGCGGGAAGAAGTCAGCGATTGGCAAGCCCTTCGCCAGCACCTCGCAGATACACTCGAACTCGCTCAACTTGAGGACGAAGGCTTGCGCCCCGACCTGGAACGAGAAGTGGTTGCCATTGAAGCCGCAGTGGATCATCACGAGTTTGAAGCCATGCTCTCCGGCATGTACGACCGGGGGAATGCCTTGCTTGCCATCCACGCTGGAGCTGGAGGCACTGATTCTCAGGATTGGGCCGAAATGCTCGAGCGGATGTATCTGCGTTGGGCTGAAACAAAAGGCTACCAGACCGAGATCCTCGACTTCACCCCCGGCGAAGAAGCTGGTATTAAGAGCATCACCATCGCCATCGATGGGCGCTACGCTTACGGATACTTGCGCCCCGAAAAAGGCGTCCACCGACTGGTCAGGTTATCCCCCTTCGACGCCGCCCACCGCCGGCACACCTCTTTCGCTTTGGTGGAAGTGCTCCCCCAGGTTGAGGATGACAATGAGGTAGAGATCAACCTGGATGACCTGCGCATCGATGTCTACCGTTCATCCAGCGCCGGCGGCCAGAACGTACAGAAAAACGCCACCGCTATCCGTATCACGCACCTCCCCACTGGTTTAGTTGTCACCTGCCAGAACGAGCGCTCCCAGACGCAGAACCGCGAGAATGCCATGCGCGTCCTACGCGCCCGCTTGTTAGAATTAAAACAACAAGAACAGGTCGAGAAACTTGCTGAACTGCGTGGCGAATACCAGAAGGCCGAGTGGGGTAGTCAGATTCGTTCCTATGTTCTGCACCCATACCAGATGGTGAAAGATCATCGCACCGATTACGAGGTTGGAAATACCCAGGGAGTACTTAATGGAGATATCGACGGCTTCATCGAGGCTTACTTACGCGCTAAAGTCGGGGAAACCCAACCTTGACATCCATCTAGCACAAACGTATAATCCACGCTGCCTGCCCTTAGGGCAGGCCTTATTTTGAAGAGCAGGAGAAAGACCATGGCTCCCCAACCGAAAAGGAAACATTCCCAAGGCCGCCGAGACCGCCGCCGGGCGCACGATGCGCTCAGCGCGCAAAACCTGGTCCAATGTCCAAATTGTGGAGAGATGCGCCTTCCCCATCGCATCTGCCCTAATTGCGGTCATTACCAGGGTCGTGAGGTGATCGAAGCGAAAGAAGAAAAGAAGAAATAACCGATCGGGCCGTAAACCACTCGGCCCGTTGCGACTCTGAGCCAGGTACAGCATGGCACATGATCCCCACCGCACGGCTTTTCTCTTCCCAGGGCAGGGTTCTCAGGCTGTTGGCATGGGTAAAGAGCTCGCCTCAGCCTTTGAGATCGTCCACCAAATCTTCGCCGAGGCCGATGAAATTCTCGGGTTCCAACTTAGCGACCTAGCCTGGAAAGGCCCGGATGAAGCCCTGAACGACACTGTCAACACCCAACCGGCTCTTTTCGTCCACTCCATCGCTGCATTGCGGGTCTTGCAACAACTCTATCCTGATCTCCAATTCGCATTCGTAGCCGGACACTCCATGGGCGAACTCAGCGCCCTGGTCGCCGCCTCTGCTTTGGATTTCCCACACGCCCTGCGGCTGGTGCGTACCCGCGGGCAGCTAATGAAACAAGCCGGAGAAATATCACCAGGTGGCATGGCAGCCATCTTAGGCTTGGATATCCCCGTTTTAGAGAATATTTGCCTGGCAGCAAGCTCCTCATCCGAACCTGTCCAGGTAGCTAATGATAACTGCCCCGGACAGGTGGTGATCTCTGGGGCTGCCCCTGCGCTGGAACGCGCTTTAGCCCTGGCCGAGCAAGCCGGCGCGCGCCGCGCGGTACGGCTTGCTGTCAGTATCGCCGCGCATTCACCCCTGATGGCGCACGCTCAGACCGCCTTTAATCAAGCAGTCAGCACAGCTCCGATCATCGATCCTGAAATCCCTATTATTGGAAATGTGACCGCCATTCCTCTTAAAAAAGCATCCCAGGTTCGCTCGGATTTGAGGGCCCAGCTCAATTCCCGCGTTCGCTGGACTGAATCCATCCAATTCATGCTCGCTCAAGGTGTAACCACCTTCCTGGAGATCGGCAACAACTCGGTCCTGACTGGCTTACTCAAACGCATCGACCGCCAGGCGCAAGGCATCCCCCTAGGCGCTCCCGAAGACTTCGATAAGCTCTCGCAAATCCTCTGAGCCAAACTTCCTCACACCCATTACTGATTACTGTTCACCGATCACCGAGACAGGTATAATTGCTTTACCTTCAACCAAGGAGTCCATCATGTCCCCTCTCTCCGGCCTTTCCCTGGAAGGTCGAGTCGCCCTGGTCACCGGCGCCTCTCGCGGCATAGGCCGGGCGATCGCCGTTGAGTTAGCCCAGCGCGGGGCAGCTGTCGTTGTGAATTACCAACGCTCAGCCCAGGCGGCAGAGGAAGTTGTTGATTACATTCAGGTAGGCGGCGGTCGCGCCCACGCCCTCCAGGCGGATGTCTCTGATTACAATCAAGCCCAGGCCTTGGTTAAATCGACCCTCGACATCTTCGCTGGTTTGGATATTTTAGTCAATAACGCTGGTATCACCCGTGATAACCTGATCATGATGATGAGCGAACAGGATTGGGATACCGTGTTGTCCACTAACCTCAAGAGCGCCTTCAGTTGTTCGAAAGCGGCCGTACGCCACATGATGCGTAAACGGTATGGACGGATAATTAACATCACATCTGTAGCAGGCCAGATGGGTAATGCTGGTCAGACAAACTATTCCGCCTCGAAAGCCGGGCAGATCGGTTTTACTAAAGCTTTGGCACGCGAAGTCGCCTCCCGTAATATCACCGTCAACGCGGTTGCTGCCGGGTACATCGAGACCGACATCTGGGCTGGTGTACCCGAAGAAGCCCGCCAGCTTGCTCTTTCCTTAATTCCGTTAGGTCGTAAAGGAGAGCCTCAGGAAATCGCCTATGCCGTGGCCTTCCTCGCCTCAGACCAGGCTGCTTATATCACGGGACAGATCCTTGGTGTAGATGGTGGGATGACAATGATGTAAAGTACGATCACCAAAGGAGAATTATGCCAGATTATCCTGCAACACCTGGAAAAACTACCGTTGCTATCGATGTTTTGTTGACTATCGCTCGGCTGACAACCCTCAGTGTGCCTGGGGTTAGCCGGATGAGCCGGATTCCCACCAGTGGGGTCAGAGGCATCCTAAAGCGCCGCCAGATTGAAGATGGCGTCAGCATCGATATCAAGGACGACTCGGTGTACGTCGATATCTATATTATCTTACATAACGAAGTTAATATCCGCGATATTTGTCGCAATATCCAAATTGGAGTTGCCCGTGCAATCTCAGATATGATCGGTATGCAGGTCGGTCACGTCAACATCCACGTCGAAGATATCGATTATCCAATGGAGATCGAACCGGATCCTGTATGAAAGCCCGCACAAGGGCGCGCGGCGTTGCCCTGCAAGCACTTTTCGAAATTGATATCACGGGTCATCCCCCAGCCAGGGTGATCGAAGATCGGTTCGACGATGAGCCGCTAGATGAAAAGATGGCCGATTTTGCCCGCGAAATCGTCACTGGCGTCTGGCCAATTGTCGCTGAATTAGATCAATTTATCGCCGCACACGCCCCAGAATGGCCGCTAAACCAGGTGGCTGTGATCGACCGCAATATCCTGCGCATCGCCTTGTGGGAATTCGCAGTTAGTGAGAAGATTCCGATAAAAGTGGCGATCAATGAAGCGGTGGAACTTGCTAAAGTTTATGGTTCAGACAGTACACCTCGCTTTGTAAATGGAGTCTTGGGTAGCCTGGCTAGCCGCCAAAATGAAATTCGCCAGTCTTTTAAACGTCTTTCCAATTCATAAACACCCAACATGGAAATTTTCGGCATCGGTCCGCTCGAATTAATCTTCATCTTCTTGATTGCCCTGATTGTGCTCGGCCCATCCGATATGGTCAAGGCTGGTCGAACCATCGGGAAATTTCTTCGCCAACTCGTCACCTCTCCCACCTGGCGGACTTTCACTCGTGCTTCCAGCGATTTACGCCACCTGCCCAATAAACTAATTCGCGACGCTGGATTGGAGGAGGATATCAAGGACATAAAACATGCAGTTAAGCAAGCTACACCCCCGGATCTGGGATCTGACATCAATCAATGGCAAAAAGACCTCTCACCCTGGACCACGCCACCCCAGACGATCGGTACACCCCCTGCTCCTCCGGCTTCTTCTGACCCGGCTGACGCTTCCACTGAATCACCTATAGAAGAAGGCTGATCCATGCGCAAATTGTTGCGCGCCATCTGGCGCTTGATAACCATCCCATTCCGCTGGATGAGGACAATCTTTCGCGAGTTCCGCCAGTTCTTCACCGAAGAGCCTGAGGACGCCCCCCTGGCAGAATCGATCCAAAAAGCTGTTGACAATCCCCAGAGCATCCTGATTCACATCGACGCCTTACGCAAGCACATCCTGCGGGCTGTCGCAGCTCTTGCTATAACGACCATCTTATCCTTCGCCTTCGCCTCTCGCATCATCGATATCCTTGCCCAGCCTGTCGGCGGGATTAAAGGTTTGGTAGCCATCGATCCCACCGAGCCGATCGGTGTTTTTATGCGCGTATCCCTCCTTTCGGGTTTTGCCCTGGCATTACCTTACATTGCCCTCGAATTGTGGTTGTTCGCCGCTCCCGGTCTGGGGCGCGACTCGCGTATCTTCGGCCTGACAGCAATCCCCATCGCCACTGTCTTCTTCCTGGGGGGTATCGCATTTGCTTATTTTGTCATGCTGCCTACCGCTATACCCTTTTTAGTAAATTTTATGGGCATGACCAGCGAGCTTCGCCCCGCCTCATATATTCGCTTCGTTACCGGGATCATGTTTTGGATCGGCGTTGCCTTTCAATTCCCCCTGGTGATCTATGTCTTAGCCCGCATCGGATTAATCCGTGCCCGGATTTTAGCCAGTCAATGGCGGCTGGCAATCGTGTTGATGGCCGTCATGTCTGCTGCAATCACTCCAACCGTAGATCCGGTCAACATGGCTCTGGTAATGGGCCCGATGATCTGCTTGTACTTTCTCAGTATCGGTTTAGCATTTCTCGCCCAACGTGGTCGCGAAACCAGAACGGCTAATAAGCCCGCGTGAGGTTCTATGCGTGCCCGCCGCGCCCTACTCTACATGCCCGGTGACGATCTCCACAAAATTCGTAAGGCGACTACTCTCGGAGTAGACTGCATCTGTATGGATATGGAAGATGGCGTTGCAGTCAATCGCAAAGCCGTGGCTCGCGAGACGATCATCTCCGCTCTACATACCCTTGATTTCGGCCGCTCAGAGCGCTTAGCCCGCATCAACGCCATTGGGTCAGGACTGGAAAGCGACGATCTACACAGTGTATTGCCGCACCAACCGGATGGCATCGTCATTCCTAAAGTAGATGCAGCCGATCAAATCTTGTGGGCGAACGAACAGATCGCTACCACTGAGATTGAACACGGTTGGCCAGAAGGATCGATTATCTTGATCGCCATCATCGAGACGGCGCGCGGCATTATCAATCTGCCGCACATTGCCCATACTATTCCCCGGTTAAAGGCCTTGATTTTCGGGGCTGAAGATCTGGCAGGCGATATTGGCGCGCTGCGGACTGGCGAGGGTTGGGAGGTATTTTATGCTCGCAGCGCGGTCGTTACCTACACCGCGGCCTACGACCTGCAAGCCATTGACATGGTTTTTATCGATTTCCACGACTTCGAAGGACTGCGCCGGGAGGCACAGCAAGGAGCTCAAATGGGCTTTGCCGGAAAGCAGATCATCCACCCAAATCAGGTAGAGCCAGTCCAACAGGCGTTTACCCCCGATGACGAATCCATCGCCAGAGCGTTGCACATCTTGGAAGCTTACGCCAGTCATCAAGAGGCCGGTTTGGGCGCCTTTGCTCTGGATGGAAAGATGATCGACGCTCCGATCGTCAAAGCCGCCGAACGCGTCATCGCCCGCGCCCGGGCGGCCGGCAGGATCAAGGGCAACGGTCATCCGTAATTATTTACCAAGACAAGTTCGAATCTGTTCGCATTTCGTGGGCTACACGAAATGACAGTCTAAGGAAAAATCAGTGAAATCTGCGTAATCCATGTCCCACTCAAATAGGAGTTCATATGAGTGAACGCGTCGCCATCGTCGGTGTAGGATGGGCCGGTTTCCGGCCTGTCACCCCAGAGGTTTCTTACAAAGAACTTATGTACGCCGCGGCTGTGCGGGCTTACGCCGATGCTGGCGTTGATCCGCTCCGCGACATTGACAGCTTTGTCACCGTCGCAGAAGATTTCCATGAAGGCACCAGCATCTTCGACGAATACACTCCCGATCAGCTCGGCGCGGTACTCAAACCGATGCACACCATCGGCGGCGACGGTCTACACGGCCTGGCAGCCGCATACATGTTGGTTCGAACTGGACAATTTTCGATCGTCGCCGTGGAAGGGCATAGCAAAGCCTCGAACATCCTGACTTTACCTGAAATTACTGCTTATGCGCAAGACCCGGTGCTCAACCGCCCGCTCCGCCTGAACACCCATTTCATCGCCGGGTTGGAAATGAACCGTTATCTTTACGAAACAGGCACCTCCCAAGAACAATGCGCCGCGGTCACAGCTAAAAACCGGCGCAACGCCCTGGATAACCCCTCGGCTGCCTATGGCGCCGACTTGACTCTCGCTGAAGTCCTGGACAGCCAGTTTCTTGCCTGGCCGTTAAGCCGCCATCAGGTTTCTGAACACGCTGACGGAGCTATCGTCATGGTGTTAGCAGCGGAGGAGATCGCCCTCCGGTTGACTGACTCTCCAGTCTGGATCCTTGGGACCGGTTGGTGCAGTGACTCTCCCTCCCTGGAAAACAGAGACTGGGGGCAGGCAGTGTACGCCCGCCAGGCGGCTGGCATGGCATATCGCCAGGCTGGCATTCGCAGCCCGCAAGCCGCAATAGACTTCGCTGAAGTAGATGATACCTACGCTTATAAAGAGCTGCAATCCCTGGAAGCCTTGAGGTTAGTTCCTGCTGCCTCGGCTGGCCTGCTCACCGAAGAGGGCGCCACGCAGCCAGATGGTGAACTGCCTGTTAACGTCTCCGGTGGCAGCCAGGGCATGGGGAACTTATTGGATGCTACCGGTCTGGCGCGTGCTCTGGAAGTGGTAGTGCAATTGCGCGGGGAAGCCGGGCCTCGCCAGTTGAAAGACATCCAAATCGGATTAGCCCAATCCTGGCGCGGCGTGCCGACCGCCAGTGGAGCGGTTGTCATTTTGGGCAACTGAACAGGAGAGCGTGATTATGTCAAAGCGAAAAGTCGCCGTTGTCGGCGCCGGGATGACAAGGTTTGTCCGCCGTGCCCAGGAAACCGGAAAAGAGCTCTCCTGGCAGGCGGTTCGCATGGCGCTTGATTCCTGCGAAATGACGATGGATGATATCGAAGCGGTTTGCTTGGGAACCGCTCCAGACGCTTTCGACGGTGTTCACATGAAAGGAGAGTACCTGAGTGATGGCGCTGGTGCCTGGCGCAAGCCTTACATGCGCTCGTATGTTGGCGGTGGTACCGGCGTCTTTGTCCCTATCCAAGCCTGGTATCATATCGCTTCAGGGCTGTTCGACGTCTGTCTGGTTGTCGCTGAAGAGAAAATGTCGAGTTATTATCCCCATGCTCAGGCTGCCTTCCTGACGATCTTCGACCATACCACCGAACGACCGCTTAAGCCCAACCTGTTGTGGATCTTCGCCCTGGAGATGAATCGTTATATGCAAACCTACGGCATTTCTAAAGCCGACATCGCCCGAGTAGCTGTAAAAAATAAGCGCAATGCCGCTGACCATCCATGCGCTCTTCTCGGCGATAAAAACATCACTGTCGAAGACGTGCTCAATTCCGAAGTGCTCGCCTGGCCGGTCAACCGGCTGGATGTCAGCCCAGTCACTGATGGGGCCGTCGCCCTGGTCCTGGCTGCGGAACACGTTGCTAAGCGCATCACAGACAAACCCGTCTGGATCGAAGGCGTCGGCTGGAGCCTTGACACTGCCCATTGGACGAACCGCGATCTGGCTTATCCGCGCTACGTGGAGTACGCTGCCCGTATGGCATACGAGATGGCCGGTATCAAAGAACCCCGCAAAGAGATTCACATCGTCGAACCATACGATCCCTTCGACTACAAAGAGCTTCACCACCTTGAAGGATTGCTGCTGGCCGACCGCGGCCAGGCTCCTCAGCTGGTCGCCGATGGGGTTACATTACGGAATGGGAATATGCCGGTGTGTCCCTCGGGCGGCCTGTTGGGAGTCGGCAATCCAATCGCGGCGGCTGGTTTAATGAAAATTGCCGAGCTCTTCTGGCAATTACGCGGCGAAGCTGGCGCCCGCCAGGTCCCAGGCCACCCCAAGCGCGGTCTAGCCCAGGCCTGGGGTGATTTAATGCAGGTCGGTACTGTTGTGATCATGGGTCGCTGAGGAGGTTAATAATGACTGTAAAGATCAAGAACTTTCCCGGCACATCTTTAAGTGAGCAGGATATTGCCGATGGGAAGGTCCTTTCCCTGCATGATAGTATGCATGCTGACTTCGGTTGGGATACTGGCGTCGCAATCGGTCGCTATCTAGCTGCCCTAAAGGAGGGCGTGATCCTCGGAGCGCACTGCCGCCACTGTCGGAAAACAGTCGTCCCACCCCGCCAGGTCTGCGAATGGTGCTATCGCCCAATGAGCGATTACGTTCCTCTCCAGGATACAGGCATAGTGAACACCTTCTCTTTATGCTATGTGACCTGGGATGTGCAACGCATCACGAAGCCCGAAATCCCAGCCGTCATCGAAATCGATGGCGCCTCTCCCCTGAACGGTATCCTCCACAAGTTGGGTGAGATCGATCCCCAAGAGGTACGGATTGGGATGCGCGTTAAAGCCGTCTGGAAACCCATCGCAGAACGCCTGGGAGCTATCACGGATATCCTCTATTTTAGCCCTATCCTGGAGGAGCATCCATGACTCTTCTTGAACGAGATCCGCACGCACCGCCCACCTGGAAAGGTTCGGTCCCAGTCACCAACCGCTACACATTCGGTCTTGCCGGGGATCGCTTCTTCCGGGCGATCAAGGAGCAGGGGCGCATTCTAGGCACCCATTGCACCAATTGCATGCATATTTATGTGCCAGCGGCAACCTTCTGTGAACGCTGCCTTAACGAGCTAGATGATTGGATCGATGTTGGCACAGTGGGCGAGATCGTCACCTATACACTTTTATCCGTGAACTATGACGGTTCTCCCCGGACATCGCCCGAGTTGGTGGCCTTCATCCGGCTGGGCGATGGTGGGTTGATCCATCGGATCAAAGAGGTTAATTCGGAGCAGGTTTTCATTGGGATGCAGGTTGAGGCAGTCTTCAGGCCAACTGCTGAGCGCCAGGGTTCTATTCTGGATATTGCTTATTTCAAACCATACCCATAGATATGCGCCGAACCTACTCTGCCCTCTTCCCTCCTTCGCGTAGCTGGAAAAGTATACCTTTTCGCCGACGCTTTATAGCCTTTCTGATACTAATCGTGTTCCTGGCAGGAACTATTCTGGGCTGTAATTTCACTCGCCTATTTTCGACTCTCCCCCCTTCTTCTGCATCACAGCCAACTCCTACACCATCCACACCACTCCTGGAGGCCACGGTAACCTTCCGGATTCAGCTTCCTCCCAATACCCCACGCCAGCAACCTGTCAGCCTGGATGTGCTCGACGAAGTCACTGGCCTGGCTCTCAACATCGAGCAGCACGAAATGCAGGTGATCGATGACCTGGTTTATGAAATAAGCTTGCCATTACCAATCGGTGCGACGATTAAATATCGTTATTCCCGCCAGGGGCCTTATCAGGCTGGCGAACACACGTCTAATGAGTACCCAGTGCGTTACCGCATGGTTTACGTTGATGGACCCGGCGTTGTCCAGGATCTGGTCAGCGCCTGGAGCGACACGCCCTTTCAAGGGCTTACTGGGCGCATTATCGGGCAGGTGACCGATGCGCAGAATGGTTCTCCACTCGCGAACCTGCTGGTTACCGCCGGGGGCTATCAAACCCTGACTGCCTCCAACGGCTCGTTTTTATTAGAGGGGCTGCCTCCTGGAACGCACAATCTGGTCGTTTATGCTTTGGATGGCTCCTACCAAACCTTTCAACAGGGCGCAAGCGTGGCTCCCGAATCTGGTACCCCAGCCAACATCCAGTTAGTCGCATCCCCGTTGGTAAATGTTGTCTTCACTGTCAATGTACCTCCAGATACATTGTCTGCCATACCAATTCGACTGGCTGGAAACCTCTACCAGCTCGGTAATACTTTCGCCGATCTGTCTGGTGGTATCAACACATTAGCTTCCCGAATGCCGGTATTAACCCCATTGCCCGACGGACGCTACAGCCTGGCCCTGAATCTACCTTCAGGCGCGGATGTTCAGTATAAATACACTCTTGGGGATGGGTTCTGGAACGCGGAACACACCCTCAGTGGTGATTTTCGGTTGCGTCGGTTAATTGTCCCCGAGTCGACCATCATCGTCCAGGACACAATTGACACCTGGAAGACCGAACCAGGCGGGGGTTCAGTTTTTTTTGATCTCGCCGCGCCAGCCAATACCCCGGACATCGATTTCGTCTCTATTCAGTTTAATCCATACGGCTGGACCGAACCGATCCCCATGTGGCGCCTCGGCCAGGACCATTGGGCCTATGTGCTTTACAGCCCGCTGGACATGCTTGAGACGCTTGGCTATCGGTACTGCCGCAACGACCAATGCTCTGTCGCCGACGACATAACCACTGCTGGGAAAGACAGTATCGGGCGTACGCTTAAAGTTGAAGGGGGCAACCAGTCAGTTAATGACAAAGTTGATTCCTGGATCTGGTGGGGAGCAGATAGTCTCCCAGTATCGATGGATATGCCAGAGGTCACCTCACACGGGCTAGATTTCATCGCCAGCGTAGAATTTCAACCCGGCTACCACCCTACCTGGACCCCCCGCATGCCAGTGTCCCTTAAGGAGCTGCAATGGTTGGGCGCAAATTGGGTTGTATTTTCCCCAACCTGGACTTATTCTCGCCAGATACCCCCGGTCCTCGAACCGGTCACCGGTCGCGATCCGCTTTGGCCAGATTCCGTTGCTGCATTGGATCAGGCTCGTGCTTTCGGCTTGAATGTTGCCATAAACCCGGCACCGAATTTCTCTTCCTCAGTAGAAGAATGGTGGAGCAGCGCGCCCCGTGACTTCGCTTGGTGGATTGCCTGGTTTAACAGCTATCGTTCTTTTGTCCTACACCACGCAGATCTGGCAAGCCGAAATGGCGCTCGAGCGCTCATCCTGGGAGGCGACTGGGTTGCACCCGCTTTGCCGAACGGGATCTTGCCGAATGGGTCCCCATCAGGCGTCCCGCTCGACGCCGAAACCCGTTGGCGGGATTTAATAAACGAAGTCCGGGGACGCTTTACTGGCACCCTGGTATGGGCCTTACCCGTTTCACCGGAAGGAATAAAAGTGCCGCCCTTCATGGATGCAGTCGACCAATTCTACTTGCAGTGGTCTATCCCCCCGGGGCAGGCGGCCGATGCTTCCCAGGAGGGCCTGCAAGCCGCTACCTCCAGATTGCTCGATGATGTTGTAAAACCTCTCAAAAGACAATTCGACAAGCCGGTTGTGATCGGTGTGGCTTACCCTTCAGCCAGCAACCTTCAAGAACAAGCCCAAGCTTACCAGTCTATTCTGCTCGCTATAAACGAGAGTGAAAGTGTCGCTGGTTTCATCTCGCGCGGTTATTTCCCGCCTGCCGCGATCCAGGATAAGTCCACCTCTGTGCACGGCAAACCGGCAAGTGATGTATTAAAATACTGGTTTCCAGCCTTATTAGGTATCCCTCCCCCATAGGAGTCCTGGACTGAGAGATGAAACCTTTTACCCTTCCCCCTTTAACACATATCGCCAACATTCATTTGCAGGTATCCAATCTCGAACGCTCCTTAACGTTTTACGCCGGGACGATGGGGTTCAAGGAAATCCAACTAGGGAAAGCAATAGCCGACCTTTCCGCCAGTGGAACAGACCCCTTTTTAATCCGGTTAAGTGAAAAGCCTGGCGCCCACCCAAAACCACCTCGCACCACCGGCCTTTACCATGTTGCCATTCGCCTGCCCGACCGCCCATCGCTGGCGCACCTCTTTCAGCGTCTGATCGATTATCAAGTCCGCTTTCAGGGTTTTTCAGATCATAAGGTCAGTGAGGCGCTTTATCTGGCAGATCCAGATGGTAATGGATTGGAACTTTATGTCGATCGGCCGCCCAGCCAATGGCCTCGGATGGATGATATGATCGCTATGACCACGGACCCCCTGGATTTGGAAGACCTACTCCGTCAAACAGAAGGCGATAATGCACCCTGGTCTGGCATCCACCCAGAAACCGATATTGGCCATATCCACTTGCAGGTTTCTGATCTGTCGCAAACTGAAGATTTTTATCATTCCTTGTTGGGCTTTGATGTCACCCAAAGGGTATACCCGGGAGCATTGTTCCTCTCCGCTGGTGGATATCACCACCACTTAGGCACAAATATCTGGGGAAGTCGCGCTGCGCCCCCGCCGCCGGCGGACGCCGTCGGGCTTTTATCTTTCACTATCAAGATTCCAGATAGGTCAGCCTGGGAGGCGCTGTCAGCCCGCCTGCAGGAATCAAAGATTCCAGTCGAGTATCGGGAATCAGATAAAACGATCAGCCTGTTAATGCACGATCCATCGCAGAATGGCGTTGAACTCACCGTAGATCGATCCACACGTGCACCGCATTCCTGAGTAAAATGGTATAATCATTTCGACATGGATACCGGGCTCTCGCCTTCACAGGACTATACCAATCCCGATCTTCCCTCCGTTCCAACGGTTCATAGCCAGGAAGAAATTCGCCGCCAGCGGTCGTTGATCATTGTCCTGATCTTGGGCGGGATCGTCTTGTTGGCATTGATCGCCCTAGGGGTCTTCTACCTGGTCAAACCTTCCACTGACGTTACTCGGATCCGTGACATTTTTATAATTTTTATGGCCTTGGAGTTTATGATAATCGGCCTGGCCCTGGTCATCATGATCATCCAATTGGCCACTTTGATTAATCTGCTCCAAAGCGAGGTGAAACCGATTCTCGAGTCGACCAACGAGACCGCCAATACCTTACGGGGCACGGCGGTCTTCATCAGCGAAAACTTGACCGAACCTGTGATCAAATTTAATGAATATCTATTCGCTATGCGCCGTGTAATGGAGATGGTTGGCCTTTTTCGGAAACGCTAAATTGCGGAAACGACCAGAATTACCCGACTGGTTACGATTTTCAGACCACTAGAAAAGGAGTGTGAGCGATGGCAGATAATAATGGCGATTTAGGATCCTTCTTGGCGGGTTTTTTAGTCGGTGGATTGATCGGCGCCACGGTAGCCCTGCTCATGGCGCCTCAATCCGGTGAGGAAACCCGCGCCATAATCAAAGAGAAAAGCATCGAGCTTAAAGACAGGGCTGTGGAGACTGCAGAAGAAGCCCGCATGAAGGCTGAAGCCACAGCCGCTGAGGCCCGCGCCCGCGCCGATTACTACGCCCAACAGGCCAAACAAGCCATTGAGCAACAGAAACAACGCGTCGGAGCCGCGGTCGAAGCAGCCAAGAAACCGTTTACTCCAAAGCCCAGCGAATCAAGCGCACCTGCTTCGGAGTAATCTAACTATATTACTTCCATCAAGGAATAAAAAAGAGGCCGGAATCTTCCGACCTCTTTTCTTCACCCTTTAATCCTCATCCATCATCCTTCACCCTTCCCATAACCCCCACCACCGCTTCTAAGACATCTCCTGCCACCACCGCCGCGGTTGAACCCATAGTTTGGGCAGCGCGTAGTCCGCTCTCGGCGTGTATCCAGGTTCCACTCACTGCAGCTTCGAAAGCTCCCACTCCCTGTGCCCGTAAACCGACGATCAATCCCGCCAGCACGTCGCCTGTCCCGGCGCGCGCCAGGGCAGCGCTCGCCACAGGGATCAGAACCGTCCTCCCATCTGGGGCAGACACCACGCTATTTGCGCCTTTGAGCACCACCACATGCCCCCATTCTTGAGCATAACGTTCTGCCACCTCGATCCGTTGTGCTTGAATATCATCTACTTTCAGGCCAGTCAAGATCGCCATTTCCCCAGGATGGGGAGTCAGTATCGCTGGCGCAGGTAGGTGTTTAGCCCAATCTGGGAGGCGAGCAAGCAACTTCAAACCATCCGCGTCAACTACCAAAGGCGGCAATTTTGCCCGAATTGCGCTCCCACCTTTGCTTGATGCAGGCACGAAACCAATGCCCGTCCACCGGCTCTGGGGAACCGAACCAATTAGTCGTTCCAGGAAATCCCGCGTTTCATCCTCCAAGCCAAGGCCCGGTCCGATTAACATAGCTGTCGCCCGCTCCAGGTTTTCATGGATCACCTCAGCCGCTTCGGCAGCGATCACTCCCATCTCGTGCGGCAAGATCAGCCAGGTAGCTTCTGGTAATTGACCTGCTAAGATAGCGTGCAACGGGGCTGGGACCGCCAGGGTAACCAGCCCTGCGCCGCACCGGTAGGCGGCTTTTCCGGCCAGGAGCGCTGCACCGGTGTAATTCACCGAGCCAGCCACCACCAATGCGGTGCCAAAGGTGCCCTTGTGGGCGTCACGGGGTCGGTCAGGCAGCGATCGCCAGACCATCTCCTCGTCAGCCACCCAGCGCTTGACCGCCTGCCAGGCTTCCAGGTCAAGGCCTCCCTGCTCCAAGCCAATCCCCACCACGCGCAGCTTACCGATCAGGTTATTGGCTGGAAAGCGTAAGAGGCCGGTTTTTACCGCCGCCATGGTTACAGTCAGATCCGCCGGAATACACTCAGCAGCGACCTCACCACTATCGCAATCTACCCCGGACGGGCAATCCACCGCCACCACTGCCGGCTTTTGGGGAAGCTCATCCAACTCGCGCCGGGTCTTTTCTAAAGCCTCCGCCACCTTGCCGCGCACAGGCGATTGGATGCCTGTCCCGAGCACGCCATCTAACACTACAGCACTATTGCTTAATTCTTCTGTCAATTTACTAAAATCAGAATCGTCTTCGAGAGTCAAAATGATTCCACCTGCTACCTTCAACCGCTCCATCAATGGGTCATGGGACGGGCGCTTCCGCACTATATAAGCGCTCGTCCTCCACCCTTGATTAGCTAAACGCGTTAGCGCCACCAATGTATCTCCACCATTATTACCCGATCCGACCAATCCACATACCCCCCCTGTAATCAAGTGTCCATAGACTTCACTCACCACCTGTGCCAGACCTATCCCTGCGTTCTCCATCATCATTGCATAACTCAATCCACTGGCATCCGCCTGGCGTTCGATGGCCTGCATCTCAGCTACCGTCACTAATCTCACGATTCCTTCTCCTCAAGCACCCAATTTAATCCTAATCGATCCAAGGTTTCCCCGGTGGGAAATCCAGTCGCTGGATCCCAACCGCGCGCTTCATAATATGCTTCTAGCATGGCATTCAAATCCGGTGCGTAGCCGGACTCGCCGTTCGGATCATCCAAATATGGGACAAGCAACCCTTTTGGGAGCTTATCGCTTGAAGGCTCTAACCCCAGGCGCTTGTTGATGAGGCGCTTCAGGTTCCAGCCTCGTTCGCCAGATCGCATCACTTCAGCAACATCCCAATCAAGCCCGCAACCGGCGTTGATTAACTCTACAACCGTCTCCGGCGCAACGTTGGCAAAAAAGCACATAACGAGAGAATTGAACACGGTTCGCCAGTTCTGGTGGAGGGCGACGTTGGCTGCTTTCTCCGCCCCGCCCTTCGAAGGATGCCATTCACATCCTAGGCTTGTTTCCACCTGTCCCACATCCACCAAGAAATAATCTGACTGGTTGTGGCAGGCGCCGCGCGGTGAGGTTGCGTAGACCAACGCCATTCCTGAAGCTCCCCGCGGATCGTGATACGCCACCTCTAAACCGTTAACCTGCACCGCATCTGCCTCCGCACCGAACCGCCTACCCAGAGAACGCGCCCCCTCGGCCAGGGATGCCCCAAAACCAGTGCGTTGGGCAGTCATATGAACCAGCTGTTCAACCAACGACGACTTTCCCCAATCCAACGCCAATCCGCCGGTGTCTTCACCCGTTATTATCCCTTTATCGGATAAGCTGAACGCTAATCCGATTGTGTTGCTCAAACTGATAGTATCCATCCCGTAGCGATCGCACAGCTCCCCCAACCGAGTCGCCGCTTGCGGGTCATTCAAGCACAGATTCGGACCAAACCCTACCAATGTTTCATATTCCGGTCCTTTGCGTTTGACGCCATCCTCAAGCCGTACCACCCTCCCGCAGGCGATTACACAGGCGTGGCAGGTGCTAAAACCAGCCAGGATCGTCTCCGTAACACTGGCTCCAGTGATCTGAATCTCATCGTCAAATTTTCCTCTCTGGAAATATTTCTTCGGCATCTCACCGATGTAATCGAAATAGTCAGCTGCGCTCGCTGAGCCCAACTCGTGGACTACCTGGCTGATATTATCCTCGCGCAGCACGCGGTTTGCCTCGGATCGCTGAGGATTGTACTTGGCTGGATCACTCACTGGAACTTTACCACTCCCCCTGACCGCTAAAGCTTTAAGGTTTTTGGATCCCATCACAGCCCCAAGGCCAGTCCGTCCAGCAACACGACCGTGATCGCAGAGGATCAGCGCAAACGGGATCAGCGCTTCCCCTGCCGGGCCGATACAAGCAACCCTTAATGCTGGAAGCGAAAGTTCCTTTTTGATCGCTGCCTGGGTCTGGTAGGTATCCATTCCCCACAATTGGTCTGCCGCTCGGATTTCCACCCGGCCATCCTCAATCCATAGATAGACCGGGTGGATCGCCCGCCCGCCGATCAGCACTCCGTCAAAACCAGCCTTGCGCAGCTCGGGTCCCCAGAAACCTCCACAGTTAGATTCAGCCCATAGGCCGGTAGCCGGCGAGCGCCCGCAGACCACAAACCGTCCCACCGCCGGCCCAGCCGTCCCTGTGAGCGGTCCGTTCATGAACAGCAGTGGCGCCTCAGGTGATAACGGATCCAAATCTGGCACCAAATCGGCATATAATATGCGCGCTGCCAACGATGCCCCACCCAGGTAATCACGCTCCCATGCCTCCGGTACCGAAATTTTCCCGAATTCATTGGTGGTTAGATCCACGGTCAGGATTAGCTGCATTGGGTTCTCCTCAATTTATCCACGTGGATTTTCAAAAGGAAGTTTACCAAAATTTCGCCCTCCCAACCGAACTCAACTTAAGTATGAGGTCGAATTGGAGTAGTTCTTGATGCACACGAGCGATATCCGCTTCTTCGCACAGCTGAACGACTTTCTCCCATCAGATCGGAAAGATAAATTATTCCAATGTCATTTCAAAGGTAACCCATCTGTTAAGCACTTGATCGAATCCTTGGGCGTACCTCATACAGAAGTCGGTCTGATTCGAGTCAACGACAAACCTGTCGATTTTACATACCTTCTCCAACCTGGCGACCAAATCGCAGTTTATCCGGTATTCCAGGAGCACGAAGGACTGCCAGGAACAACTCAATCTGACCTCAGTCAAACCGATCCGTGTTTTCTGCTGGATAATCACCTTGGCAAATTAGCTACTTACCTCCGTATGTTGGGCTTTGACGTTCTTTATCACAACGACTACCAGGATGAGGATCTCGTCGCTGTCCTGAACCTAGAGAGGCGTATCCTGTTGACTCGCGATCGCCGTTTGTTGATGCGCAAGGCCGTCGTCTTCGGTTACTGTGTTCGCAACCTGGACCCCGAATCTCAATTGCTCGAAGTATCCCGGCGGTATGATTTATCAGACAAGATCACCCCCTTCCGGCGATGCTTGCGCTGCAATAGCTCGCTGCAACCCATCGAAAAAGAAGCCATCTTGCACCGCCTGCAACCCCTGACCATCCGCTACTACGACGAATTCCACATTTGCCTATTCTGCGACAAGGTTTATTGGAGAGGCTCCCATTACGAGCGCATGCAACAGCTCATCGCGCAGGTAGCTCGAATGCGGAGATGAATGTTAACAAGCGATTATCGATCAATTGAAATCAGATCCCCGAAGGAATTAACGTTCAATGTCCACTCACTGCCAACCTGCGCCTGCTGGAACAGGCTGAAATCGCTGGTCGAATAATTATACGTGACATCCCCGCTGCGAAATACAATCGTATAACTCTCGCTGCGTTCCTGCCCCATACGTTGGTCAGGTTGCAAGTCAGTCTCCGGCCAAACCGGAGAAAAATCATTCCCACTCAAGGTGATCGCATCGACCCGACTCCACTCCTCCACGGTGTAAGTACACATCAGATCATACACCTGATACTCGCAATCCTGGACGACCTCCCCGTATCCCTGGCCTGTATCTACTGTGTAGGGCGTGCCGCAGACTTCTACAGCGTTCGGCGCCGGTTCATCCTGGACAGTGCGTACCTGATCTTCACAGGTTCCAAGTTGTGCACCTTGCGGAACCTGATCCTGCCAGGTGTTGTATTCGACCGGCACGAGCGCTTCGATCGCTATCAAGCGCTCCCAGCTCACCTGCTCCACCGTGCCCACAATGGCCTCAGTCTTTTGAGAGAGGAAAATTAGATACCCAATTACCCCACAGATAAGGAAGACCACCGCGACAATCGCAGCGTAGATCCAGACTGGAGTCTTCTTTGGGACTGCCGGAGTAGGTTCTGGAGCTTTAGCCTCCGCCTCAGCCGGCCGTAAGCTCCCGCCGCATTGTGAACACACCAGAGCTGTGTCCGGATTTTCCGTTCCGCACCTTGGGCACTTGACTTTTGTTGCCGGTCCAGTAGTGAAAGCCCCCAACACCTTCCCCTGTTCTCGTTTAATCCCCTTGACGAGATCCCCGCCGCATTGCACGCAGACCTTAGCGTCAGCTGGATTTCGGGTCCCGCAATACGGACAATGGATATCCGCCCCTGCCTGTGCTTTCGCCTTGGCAGCCTCATCGGTGATCAGCTCCTGGCGGGTCGCCTGTTCAAACTTTACATCCACAGGCTGGGCTGCACCACAACCGTTGCAAAGCTTCACCGGACCGGGATTGACCGTCCCACACTTTGGGCAAGTCCATCGCAATTCAACATAGCCGATTTTCTTTTTCGCCATAATGATCAATCCACTCCAACCGCCTCTCTGATCTTCTCCAGCATAGGCTTAGATATCTTGCGAGCTTTTTCTGCCCCCTGGAAAAGGATCTGATCTAAATACTCCCAGTCTGACATCAAGACTTTGTACTTGTTACGCGCCTCGTGAAACGTTGCTTCCAGCAGTTCGTACAGCTCACCTTTAATCTCGCTATACGCCAGCCCACCTTTTAGATAGCGTTGTCGCTTCCTTTCCACCTCCTCAGGTGGTGCAAAATGGCGGTAGACGGCGAAAACATTGTCACTTTCCGGGTCTTTCGACTCCTCAGGTCGTCGCGAATCGGTCACAATGCGCATCACTGTTTTTTTCAACACATTGGAGGGGGCGAACATCGGGATTACATTGTCGTAGCTTTTACTCATCTTCCGCCCATCCACCCCTGGAATGGTCATCACCTCTTCCCGGATAACTGCTTCAGGCAGCGTCAAGATCTCACCATAATTATTGTTGAACGCCATAGCGATGTCGCGCGCGATCTCGATGTGTTGCTTTTGGTCTTGTCCAACGGGGACGTAATGCGAGCCAAAAAGCAAGATATCGGCAGCCATCAATACCGGATAGCTGTACAACCCAGCATTAATCCCCTCATCCGGACTGAGCCCAGCGGCAATGTTCTCGTCTACCGCATCTTTGTAAGCATGGGCACGGTTAAGTAAACCTTTTGAGGTGAAACACGCTAGGATCCAGGTGAACTCCATCACTTCTGGGATATCTGATTGGCGGTAGAAGATCACCTTATCCGGGTCAAGGCCTAATGCCAGCCAGGTCGCTGCCACGTCATACGTCAGGCGCTTCAAAGTTGGGCCATCTTTGACCGTAGTCAGCGCGTGGTAATCGGCGATGAAGTATAGCGCCTGGTATTGCTTCGCCAATTCGAGGGCTGGCCGGATCATACCCAGGTAGTTGCCGATGTGCGGCGTTCCAGAGGGCTTGATGCCTGTTAACGCGATTTTATTTGACATATCCTTTCCTTATTGGTATATCGCTGGCCGTAGCAGGCTTCGGTCGAAGTCGGCGATGCGTTCTGGACCCAATCTAAGCAATTCTTGGTGCACTGCTTGCGCTTCAGCACGCAGGTTGGCCACGTGAACTCCCCGGCAATAATCCGGCAACGGGTCGATCCACTGGCGTAAGCGTAGAAACATCTTAGCAGCCCCGCTGTAATTTCCGCGCAAGATTTGGTAGTAGGCAACTGCCACCTGCAGCACAGCCTGGTAAAGTTCGCGCCCGGAGCTATTATCCGCCTTCCAGGCGGCTTCTAACGATTCGTGGGCTTCGAAATATTCACCCCGGTTGAACTCTTCCAGTCCGCGCACTGCCATCGGAGATAGGGGCTCTTGACAGGCGGTGCTCAACGCTTCCCGATCGCTCGCCCTGGCATATTGTTGGATCAGGCCAGGCAAATCCTGTACGAAACGCGAACGGGGTACGACTTTCTGTGCGCCAGCCGCACTGGCCTCATGCATGGTTTTGATATCGACGTGTGACCCATAACACAAGACCGGGATCCGTCGGGTAGCAGGCACCGAGGTAACCAAAGCGATCCATTCCCGCCAGGGTATGTTTCTATTTCCTAGATCGAAGATCATTAAAGCTGGCTTCCAAAGGGTGAGCCGGTCGAGCAGTATCGCCTCCCGTCCGCTCAGGTGTTCGGCAAATTGGCGTTCAAGCGGTTCCGGATTTGGTGGAGCGATCTCTTCAGCCATCTCGATGAACTTTGTCTGGAATCCGAGGCGTCGGGCGGCACCCTCAATACGTGAGGAGAAATAAAGATCGCCTACGAATCCTATAATAAGGGGGATTTCTGTCCCTTCTAACATACGAAGATTATAACAAAATCCAGCCGCCTATCATCCTTCATCGCTCACCCTTTCGATCTCACCGACCACTCGCTTGAGTTCTTCCCACAACTCGGAAGGTCCTTGTTTACCGAAGGTCTTGATCAACTGGTGATAATACCAGAGGGTTCCTTCCTTACCTTCTTTGAACTTTTTCCAGGCCGCTTCTCCTTCTCGGCGGATATCGATCAGGGTAGCGCGAGCATTATAGACCTTGTCCGCTAGCGATACCCTGCGGATTGATTCATCAGCCGAGTGCATGGCTTCGATATATTGTTCTTTCCGCTGGCGCCAGGGGGGTTTCGGGAAAGTATAAGCGTCTGTTAAAGCGTCGACGATCATCGCCACACGTTCCCCAAACCGGCGGTGGATCTCCTCCAGAGTCTCCAAACCCCCCTGATCCTCAACAGCGTCATGTAGCAGTGCGGCAATCGCTTCATCTTCATCACCGCCGTCCTCCAACACTAGTGCCGTCACCCCCAGCAGGTGAGCGATATATGGCACATTGCTACGTTTGCGATTTTGCCTGGCATGCAGTCGGGTCGCATACACCAGCGCACCCTCGAAACGCTCGGTCAGTCCGGGTTTCTCTTCTTTTTTCAAATTTCTTTTTTCCTTTTTTCCTGTACCCTTGTTTCCCTGTTTCCTTGTTTTCCGGTTTACTTCTATCCGTTTGTCATCCAAATATCTATATCGTCAAGCTCTCCAAATGGCGCGGATAATAAGTCATAATCTCGATGCCATCCTCGACAACTACCACCATATCCGAATGGCGAAAACCTCCCAGTTCAGAACTGTAGAGGCCAGGTTCGACCGTGAAAACCATACCGGGCTCGATCACAGTCTGATCTCCCAAATCCAAAAAGGGTCCTTCGTGATAGCGCAAGCCAATGGCATGTCCGATATGGTGTTTCCAGAAGGACATCAAGCCTTGGGCTTCGTAATAAGTCCGGACCGCCCGGTCAACATCCGCGCATTTCACACCAGGGCGAATTGATGCAAAGGCTGTGTCCTGCAAAGCGACCATAGCTTCGAACATGCGCTTCTGCTCAGCAGTCGCAGGGCCGACGATCATGGTGCGTTCCAACTCTGAGTTGTAACCCCATACCGGCGCGTTGGCTCCACTGACCAGCACGTCGCCAGCCTGGAAGGTAATATTGTTCGCCAGCGCGTGTGGGATTGCCGCATTGCGCCCGATTTGCCCGCGATAACCAGCTCCAACCCCCTCAGAAAATGGACTTTGCGCGCGGTAGAGTGGGCCGATCGTATCGAGCATGATCCGGTTAGCTTCCATGCTGGCACGCTGGCTGACCTCGGTCTCGCTTGCGCCAACCTGGGTATAGCGCTGTAAAAGCATGTGGGCCAGGTGTCCCCATTTGATGCTCTCCCGGATCAAGGCCAGCTCAGCCGGGCTTTTGATCATCATTTGTTCTTCGATGAAAGTTGTCATTTTTACCAGTCGCCTACCCGTGATCTCACTCAGGCTAGGGCCCCTATATCCTAACATCCAGGGGTAACCATCATAATCCACCCCAATTTCCCCTCTTACCCCCATGATTGCCAGTGTTTGCTTAAGTATCGCCATTGGGTGCTGATCCCCCGGGTATTCCAAATAATGGTCGACGCGCTGGACTAGGGAATTTGCCCTGGCGTGCTCGACTTCCAGGCGGGGGACGAACAGGGCACGCTCTCCCGCAGCATTCAACACGAAGCTGATTGGTCGCTCCGTGGGGATGAAAGCAAAGCCAGTGTAATATAGGATGTAATCACGGTCGAACAGGACCACGCCTGTCAAACCTCCACCGTGTATATGATCTAACAAACGGTCACAACGAGATTGAAACTCACTTGGGGTGATTTGGAGGGAGGTTTGCTTGGTTACCACCTTCAATAATCCTCCTTAATTAATTTGGAAATTTGTCCTACAGGATTTCAAAATCACAGGTGATCCTTACCGCTTGTTTCAAGGTATTCGTCACCGAACAATATTTATCCTCGGAAAGTTGGATCGCCCGCGCCACTTTCTCTGTTTTGAGCGCTCCCTTGAACATATAATGCAAATGGATGTGTGTGAATTTATAAGGCGGGTCGCTTTCCTGCTCCCCAGTACAACAAACTTCCAGGCTTTCCAATGGTTCGCGCTGTTTGTTCAGGATGTTCGTCACATCCCAGGTGGCGCAGGAGGCTGCCGCAAGCAACAACAGATCTGACGCCTTCAACCCAGTCCATTGTGGTTGCTTTTCCGGCCAGGTACCGATCACCAGGGGTGTACCGCGCGAGTCAATCGCTGTCATCAGGTGCGACGTGACCCATTTAATTGAGACCGAGCAAGCTTCAGTTGCCATCTCTGGTTCCTTATTATCCCCTTCTTGAAAGCTGTTGTCTGGCTTTCGGGAAGGTTCAGCGACTATCGTTTTACAATTTCCAAAGTTTTCGCGCTCGTCGTACCAGGCTTTCCCAGGCTGAGCTTTCTGCATCTGGAGACGGCCCAAACGCCCCGTTTGCATTTGTGGGGCAAGGCTGGCCGAGCAAGGCAGCCACGACCGCCAGTGAACAGGCTTTGGCTGCCTGCAGGTTGTACCCTCCTTCCAGAAATAAAGCTATCCGTCCCTGACAATACTCATCTGCCCAAGATGATAAACGACCGATCAACTCCCCATAGGTTTCCGCTGAAAGCCGCAAGTTTCCTAGTGGGTCACTCCAATGCGGGTCAAAGCCATAACTAACCAGGATCATCTCTGGGTCAAACCGCTTGAGCAAAGGCAGGATCAAAATATCCATGAGAGTGCGATAGGCTTGATCTCCCGAGAAGGGTAACAGAGGAAAATTAGCCGTTGTCCCCTCCCCCTCGCCTGCCCCGGTCTCCTCCAGCGTTCCGGTCCCAGGATAGAGTGGTGATTGGTGGATAGAGACATAAAAAACATCATCGCGCCAGTAGAAAATTTCCTGGGTGCCATTTCCATGGTGCAGGTCGAGGTCCACGATCGCCAGGCGCTTCGCCTCCTCCTGCTGGATCAGGTACTCCGCGGCCAAAGCTACATTGTTCAGCAAGCAAAATCCCATCGCTCGCCCGGGGGTCGCATGGTGACCCGGAGGGCGGGTGAGGGCGAAGCCGCGTCGCGCCAACCTCTGCCAGACAGTGGAGGCGATCGTCGCTGCGCCCCCCGCCGCGTCCAACGCCAGCTCCCAGGAGGCTGGCGTGGTATACGTGTCAGCGTCGAAATACTGTCCTCGCCGGCAGATATGATCCAACGCTACCAGGTACGCCGGCGAATGGATAGCATGGAGCACTTCGTCAGCCAGGTCTAAGGGCAGCAAGTGCGGGTAAGGCTGCCACCAATTTTGCTTTTCCAGGGCTTCGCGGACCGCCTCCACCCGTTCCGGTCGCTCCGGGTGTCCTGGTTCGGCATGCGCCTGGTGACCTTGGGGGTAGAAATAAGCTATGTCATGCATGGGTGCAACTTACTATAAGGATTGGGAGCAATTGTAAAGCCTTCACAGGCTCTCGTCAAATCATAGTTGACTCACATCCATATTTACGCTACTATACAACTATGGTGCACCGTTTTCTTATTTTCATGTTAATTCCTTTGCTTCTCGCCAATTGCACCCCGAGGATCTCTTCGGCGTCCCCAGCAACCAGTACACCTGCCATTCCACAATCACAGACTCCCACTGCCGACGCCTATTCTATCATCCGCGAAGAAATGGTTACAACCCAAATTGAAGCGCGCGGCGTCAACGATCCTGCCGTTCTTATGGCTATGCGTAGTGTTCCACGCCATAAATTCGTCCCCGCCGAATATCTCGACCAATCTTATGCTGACCATCCTCTACCGATCGGCCATGGGCAGACCATTTCACAACCCTATATCGTCGCCTTGATGACCGAAGCGCTCCACCTGGAAGCCGGACAGAGCGTCTTAGAGATCGGCACCGGCAGCGGTTACCAGGCGGTAGTTCTTGCTGAGCTTGACGTTGATGTCTATACCATAGAGATCATCCCCGAGCTGGCCGAACAGGCCAGGCAACGCCTGACCGATCTTGGCTATGCGAATATCGAGACATTAAACGCCGACGGTTATTTCGGCTGGGAAGAACACGCCCCCTTCGATGCCATCATCGTCACCGCCGCCCCAGATCACCTACCCCAACCCCTGGCCAATCAGCTGACGGAAGGTGGGCGTTTGATCATCCCCATCGGGCCGGTCGGTTTAGTGCAAACCCTGTGGCTCTTCGAAAAAATCGACGGCGATCTACAAGCCACCAACCTGGGCGGTGTTCGTTTTGTCCCCCTGACCGGGGAGCACTAATACTGCAAGGCTATACACCCCTGCTCCCAACAATAGCACCAGCGTAAACCCATAACTGAGCGCAAGAATTGCTGCCAGCACCGAGGCGATCACCGACGCACACCCGTTGACCGCCCAGGCCCAGGCTACCAGATCGGGCGCATCTCGCTCGAGCCAGGCTAGCCCAAGTGGGAACGGTAATCCCATCAAGATCGCCAGGGGAGCCAGGCTGATCACAGCTGCCAGGGCTCGCCATTGAGTCTCCCACCCCAATACTGCGTCTGACAGGTGCATCACAGCCCACGGAGTGAGTAAGGCCAGGGCAACTAAAAGGATCATCGCTGTCCGGCGCGGGAACCAAGCTGCTCTTACCAGGGAGCTGCCCAGGCCGGAGAAGGATAATAGAGCCAACACCACCACCGTGAAGGCGTAGGTTGGGTGGCCGAGGATCAAGATAAAACGCTGGATCAATGGGATTTCAACAAAGAGAAACGCCAATCCCAGGCAGCTGAAATAGGCCAGCACCCGCAGGACTTGCCTCTTGCGGTTTTTAGGTTGGGGTTGAAGGTGATGATCAATTCTCGCGACTCGACTGCGTCGGCGGATCAACAACGGAACGATGATTAGAACCCCGCTAAAGATCGTAACCAGGATCAACAGGGCGAACAATACAAAATAACCGCTCCCCCCAAACGGTTGCCAGGTATGCCCAAGCGCAGCGAGCAGCTCTGGCGTTTGCTTCCAGGTGAAAAAGTGGAAAAAAAATGGCCGATCGTCTCTCGGTGGGGTGATCGAATAAGGAAAGGAAGCGTAATATTCTTCCCGGTTTTTTGCGCTGAACAAGTCATTGATTGTCTTGTAGTAGACCGAATCAGGCAGACGGTTGTAGCGGTTGGTTTCCGCCACATCGATTTCCGGCGCCCAAACTAGATCGTAACGACGTTCCTCCAGGAATCCACGGATAGTAGTGAGCTCGGTTGTGTTCCAACCGTCCGGTTTGACGAGGGCGGTGATCGTCTGCAAACCGCGATACGCGACCAGCGCCCCTTGCAGATCGAGCACATTGCGCGCTTCCAGGGCTTCGACCAGAGTGGCGATCAAGCGCACTTCTTCACTTGGAGGTGTTTGCAGCCAGCGTGAAGTCACCAAAATGCCATCCGGTGCTAGCCGCGTCATCATGGCGACAAAACCCTCCACCGTCAGCGTATAACTCTCACTCAAACTATAAGCGCCGCTCGTCACAGGGCGGTATGCGTCAGTCAGAGGTAAAAAGATAACCTCGTATGACTCTGCATCTCTTTTTAAAAAAGCCCGCGTGGCTTCCGTAGTGGTTTGGACTTGAGCATGATGGTAAATATCATAACCTGGCACCGTACAGGAAATGGCTTCTGGGACAAGCCGATTGTTGATCACAGCAATCACTTCTTGGACTCCACCAGCCAGCGCCTGGAGCACGCCCAAGCCACCCCCTGGCTCGAGCACCAGTGTGCGTGCCGCAGGTCGCAAAGTGAAAGCCAGAGCCTCCGGCAGGAATTCCCCCGCCGCGAAGCCCTCCGGGGAAACCAGGCTGATCGCTTGCAGTGAGTCAGCGTCGACCGACAACCCGAACTGCTCCGGCGGGATGCCTGGGTATGTATAGCTCAGTCCCGGTAGCTGGCGCGTACCCGCCCCTGCCATAACATCCAGCCGCGAGATGGCGTTCCAACGCCCATAAAGACTGATCGCGCCAGGATATTGGCGGGCATATGCCAATCCCTTATAAGGCGAGATCGCCATCCCTAGAGCAGCGTGCCCGCTCAGATTCACCACGCTCAGCACGGCAATCCCACCGGTTGCAGCGATTAACCCGATAAATAGAAGTATTCGCCCAGCTCTGCCCCACTTCAACCCGGACGATAAGGTTGCAGACAATCCAGCTATGATACTGAACAGCACCGCCCCTGGGACGCCTGCCAGCCACAACGCAAAAGGCGCCAGGAGTACACCGACGCCTGAACCTAACAAGTTAGCTGCATAGACCAGGTGACTGCGTCCCTGGCGGATTGCCAGCGCGCCGCCGATCCCCAGCCCAGCGCAAACAAAAGGGATCGCCAAAGATAGATAGTAGAGCATGAAGAGAAATATCTGCTTACGATCCCAGGCAAGGCTGTAACTATCAAAGGGCAACAAATTCACCACCCCATAGGCCAGCGTAACGCTTACGGCAAAGCCAACCCCCGAATAAGCCAGCAAGCGCTCAATCGCTTCGTCCCCCGCTTCTGGATTTCTTTCTAACAGGCGCGGCATCATGGTCAGGATTGAGCCACTAGCGCCGAATCCGAGCACAGCCAGACTGACCACTAAGAAAGCGAAATGGTAATATTGCGCAACTGCCAGTAAACGGGTCAGAGTGCTCTCCAGCAGCAGTGCCGCTCCGGCTAATGCCCCCACACTGACAAAGCTTCTATAATCTTGCCAGAAGCTTAAGCGTTGCATAATAAACCTAAGACATCCCCACCAGCTCCGTTAGCATCTCATTAATCGGTTCCAGGGCATGGTAGGCCGATTCGAAGATCGGGAATAATTGTTGGTATAGCGCTTGTGCCCCAGGATCAGGCTGGACCTCCTCCACCACCCGATTCATCGTCTCGAACATGTCGAAATTGGGGTATAGACCGATGCCCACCCCACCCACTAGGGCAGCCCCCATCGACGTTGCTTCTTCCAAAACTGCCAGGCGATGGATCGGCAAGCCATAGATATCCGCCATGATGCGGTTCCAGAATCGTCCGCGTGCTCCGCCTCCGATCACACGCATGGCTTCAATTTGAGCTCCTTGCGTTGTGAAGGCCTCCAAGATCAGGCGCAGGTTTAGCGTTACCCCCTCCAACACCGCCCGGATCATGTCTTCCCGCGTGTGCCGTATCGTCAAGCCGATGAACGCTCCTCGGGCGTGTGGATTCCACCAGGGGCTGCGCTCACCTAACAGGTAGGGAAGAAAGATCAACCCATTCGCCCCAATCGGCGACTTCTCAGCCAAGGCATTCATAAGCTCGTATGGGCTGATACCCTGTGAGCTGGCCGCCTCGATTTCCGGCATTCCCAATTGGTCGCGCGTCCACTGGTAGGCACCTCCTGCGGTCTGCATCGTACCCGTCGGACAATACATGCCAGGGACGAGGTGAGCAAAGGTAAAGGTCTTAAACTGGGGATCGAATATCGGTCGCCTGGTTGCAAGGGAAATCCAGGAAGATGAACCGATATAATTAAACGCTAATCCTTCGCGCAGGACTCCCGCTCCAGCTGCCGCGCAGACTCCATCCCCACCGCCGATCACCACCGGAGTCCCGGCGACCACCCCGGCTCCCTCAGCAACCTGTGGTAAAACCGTTCCGACCACATCCATCGAACCGCGTATGAGCGGTAATTTTGCCGAGTCAAACAGGGCAGCCTCGAGAATCGATTCGGACCAGGTGGCTTGCTCCAGATCAAACAGGTTCATCCCAGACGCGTCGGAAGGTTCGCTGACGAACTCACCAGTCAGCCGCGCTACGATCGCATCTTTTGCGTGCATGAACTTATGAGTCGCGTTGTAGACATCCGCTTGGTGTTCGCGCAGCCACAAGATTTTCAGCAACGAATACGAGGCACTCAACCGGTGACCGGTGATGCGGTATACGCGCTCCGGTGAGATGCGTTCCCCCAACCAGCGCACCTGGTCAACTGCCCGTTGGTCAGCCCAGATAATTGCCTCCCGCAAAGGCCGGGCAGATTTATCAAGCGGTACGCAGCCCATCATCTGCCCACTGAAAACAATACACGCCACCTCGTCAGGTTTTACTTTGGCGTGGGCCAACAACTTTCTGGTCGAAATGCATACCGCCTGCCACCAATCTTCGGGATTTTGCTCTGCCCAATTGGGGCGGTCGTAGTGGGTCTCGTAACCCTGGAATGCCGACCCCACATTACACCCCTCCCGGTCATATAAGGTAGCTTTGTTGCCCGTTGTACCAAGATCGTGTGCTAAGACATAGTTCTTCATGTGTCCTTGTTGACCGAACTTAATTCCTTTACTAACCGATCCTTTTCTCTCCTATCCCCTTCCAAGGTTTTCAATTTCATCAACCCGTGGTTGTCCTGCACGAAAACCAACGGCCCCTGGGGGACCTTGTTCTCGATTTGTAATATCCCCGCGTCCATGTACTCCCACATCACCTGGAACGGCTCTTTCCCTTCCACCCACTTCTCTGCGATGACGATGCCATGACCGGGCAGCACCGTGAACACCACCTGCCGGGGGTCTTCCTGGTTCCGAAATGCCTCCGAACGAGAAAAAGCAGCTTTAATAGCTTGCGCTTGTGCCTCGGTGGAGCATGAGACTGGGAAATGGTAATACGGCTGATCTAGATATACATGCTCAACCCAACGCGGGTCATAGGCTCGTACACCGCGATGACCATGCAATTTAGACCGCGCCACCGGCACATCGTATTTCGAGATGGCAGGGTGCTCTCCTAACTCGACTCTAGGGAGATCGCGGTCCATCTCCATCAATTCGACAGCTTCTGAGGAAGGCGGGTCATTGCGTTTGCCTTCCACATACCGCACCAGAGCCCCTCTGCCGTCCGGACGGACCCCCACGATCACCGCCAGCTCATCGTCAGTCAGATTATCCTTGTCAACCGGTCGGGCGCTGCCGGTTACCGTTGCCACCAATCCTTCCAAAACCGGCTCCCAGGTGGCAAAGCATCCCTCACTATACTGGCTGGAAATGGTGTCAGGCAAAGAAGGTACATGCGTCAGACTTCCTACACGAATCATCTCCGTAAAAAAATGACGCCTTCCCAACTCGATCCCAGCCCGGCGCATCGCTGCGGGAGTGCTGAGACCGGACCAAATGGAATGAGGGATCCGTTCATCGATTGCTTTATGTTCGGTGATCTCTTTCGTGCTAACCGCCGTGACGATTCTGCCAGAGAGCTCATCATAGAATGCCACCAGGTCTACGGCATCACTACGCGGGTGCGCACCAACCAGGTCAAAAGTGTAAGCCTCCAATGGGTGTTCCGTCCCCACTACCAGGATCACCCGGATGCTCATGGTTTGGGTCTGGACCATTCTTAACAACGAAAGCATCGGCCCGCCGCGCTTACCCTGTTCATAGAGTGTTCCAAACGCTTCTTCAGCCAGGCCAGAAAAATAAAAGTCTTCCGGATCAGGTGGATCCTTTTCAAGCACTTGCTGGAAGTAAGCCAGCATTTCCTGAAACTTCTCTTCAGAGATACTAATCAAGGTGAAGATCGTTGGGGAATGCTCGAGCTGGAAGCGTCGCCGGGCAGTAAACAACAATGCCTCTCTCCACCGCATCGGTTCACCATATCTGGCCGTCGTCAAGATCACGTGCGTACCCTCTTCAGGAGCCTTCTGGACGATATGCCCTTGACTACGCAGATGGTTGAGCAAACCAAGTGCCACTTGTTCCGCTAAGGGAGTCGCCGGTCCAGGGACATAAGCCAGGTTGATCGTCTTCCACCAGGAATGGCGGGGGTGTTCATGAGTTTGCTGTATTAGGTTCATACCTGTAATCCTTTTGATCAATTGTATAGGTTTGTTAACCGGTTGAAGTTGGACTTAGAGCCCAGAGGAAATTTAAGATATTTCTCTGTCGCTTCGCTTAAATCCGAGTAGTATCCACGATATGGGATCGGCAGGAGAGCCGCCAGTTGGTACATGATCTCATCCGTAATCTGTTGGCGCACTTCCCGGCTCAATACGGCATTTTGCACATTAAGAGAGAATTGTTGTCCAACGATGATGTGAAAATCCGTTCGCCTTAAGCGGGTTAGGTTTCGCCTGAATCCCTCACCCCCGTAATATATCACTGGTAGCAAAGGTGCCCCACTACGCGATGCAAGCATGACGACACCAGGATGACCTTTCTGGAGCTGACCATTGCCGCTGCGCGTACCCTCCGGTGCAACAGCTAAGATCTTCCCATCTCCTAGTACCTCCAGCCCACGCCGGATGGCTACCATATCTGCCTCCCCACGTTTTAATGGGATGGCTCCCCAGAGATTAAACAATGCCCCCATGGCTGGATTGTTCCAAGTCTCAGCCTTGGCAAATCCGGTTACTGGGCGGGGTTGCAAGTGCGTGAACATGATCGGAACTTCCAGAAAATTTATATGGTTGGCAACCAGGATGAGCGGTCCACAGGGCGGCACGCGTTGCAGCTGTGTGTCATCGACTTGACAGATTATACGCGTTATATTCTTGATAGTAGTATTGACTAACCAGAATGATTTAGTCAAATGCGGTTCTCCAGAGATGGGCTGATCATTTTAATCTGGCTGGGTAATAACTCGAGGTCTAATTTTACCCCATCGACACACAAGGTCTCGCCATCTGCATGAGCTGGCAGAACCCCTTCCAAGGCAGTAACAGTCAAGTGATGCGCTTGGCCGGTCAGGATAGGATCCTGGGAGGCTTGGGTGCCCTTCAGGAAATGCGGGATCAGGCTTAAAATCCGCGCCCGTCCCACCTGCCGAGCGATACACAAGTCGAACAGGCCATCATTGGTGTCGGCATTGGGTGCCATCATGAATCCACCTCCCATGCGCCGGCCGTTCATAACAGACACCATTAAAGCTGGTTGCTTCAGGATCTGCCCATCAAAATCGATCTCTACCAAAGGCGCCCGGTAATACAAGAAAATGGCCTTAAGCGCCGCTACCAGGTATGCCAGGAATCCATGCAACCGTTTTAACTTCAAAGCCTCGAAGCCAACTACCGCGTCAAACCCAATTCCGACACCATTCCCAAAATAACGCCCATCTGGATACAGACCACCGGATACCCGGCCTACGTCGATCGTCCGGGTATGACCCTGCGCTAACACCTTACAACCTCCCTCCAGGCCAGGCGGCACCCCGACGCCAAAAGCAAAATCGTTCCCCTGTCCGACACTGATCACACCAAACGCGCTTTCCCCCAAGCCTTCGTCTTTCGCCAACATTAAACCATTAAGCACCTCGTTCGCTGTGCCGTCGCCGCCAACGGCCACAACGACTTCGCAGCCTTCACGGACAGCGCTTCGCGCCAAGTCGACCGCCTGCATCGGCCGTTCAGTGCTCGAGATCTCGCAATCCAGACCATATCTCCCGAGCATTGGTCTGATCTCTTGCAACGCTCGCTGTCCAGCACCGCGTCCAGAAATGGGGTTGACGATAATTTTGTGCATCACCATTCCTCGTGATTCACTCCGAGTTATTATCTTCCCAACCCTCCAGGCGGAAAACCCGCGTCGCCAAATCTGCCAGTCCTGGAGTAAATACAGTGAGATAGTAAAGGATCATGGTTTGCGGTGGAATCATCACTCTTGATTTGCGATAGCGGATCGCCTTAATGATCGACCGGGCGACATACTCAGGTGAGATTTTAGCAGAAATCCAATGAAATTTGAGATGATCGATCATAGCGGTGTCCACGCGGCCTGGATAGATCATACTGATATTCACCCCAGTCTTGTATAATTCCTGGCGTAATACCTCACCAAAGCCTCTCAGGGCAGACTTAGCAGCTACATAAGGGGCGTCTGGTGGAATGGGAGTGTGGGCATCCATCGTTGATACCAGGACGATGTGACCGCTTCGATTCGCTAGCATGTTTGGTAGCACTGCCAGGACACCATAAACCTCACCATAGAAATTCACAGCCATCGATTCCAATAAGGTTGGGATCGATAAATCAACGCAAGGCGAGCGAATGTATTGACCGGCATTTGCCACCAGGATATCAACACAACCCCATTCAGCAATAGTCTGGTTTACAAGGTTCTCCACCTGATCCTTTTGCGTTACATCGGTTGGCACAACCAGTGCCTTGCGCCCAAAAGCCTCGATCTGGCGAGCGGTTTCCTGCAGAGCCACTCCATTCCGAGCACCAAGCGCCACATCGGCCCCACACTCAGCCAACGCCAACGCAGTCGCTCGCCCTATCCCAGCCGACGCGCCCGTAACAATCGCCACCTTGTCAAGCAGAAATGGTCTCCCCATATCGCATTTTCTCCAATTCTCTTATCTGCACATTACCCACTTCTTTTTTCGGAATTCATTTTCACGCTACACCTTTCACGTATCACGCTCAACCTCTTGCACCCTTTACCATTCTTCTGTATACTTTTCGCCATCATCAGAAAAAGGAATACCCATGACAATCCTCCTATTCCAGACCGATAGCTACTTGCAATCCTTCGATGCCACCGTGATCGGCACGGACGAAGACGGCCATGCCGTTATTCTCGACCAATCCGCTTTTTATCCGGGCGGCGGTGGCCAACCATCCGACTCAGGCACGCTGAGCATCACCCGTGCCCAGGATGGCAAAGAGCTTGATCCTCCGCCTATTCTTCAGGTAAAACGTGCTCGGAAAATCGGCGACGATGTGGCTCACTACTTAGAGAATGATGTTCCGTTACCGGGAATCAACAGCATTGTTCACGGGCAAATAGATTGGGACCGGCGTTACCAATTGATGCGCACGCATACCGCCATGCACATCCTGTGTGGCGTAATTTTTCACAACTATGGCGCTTCCGTGACTGGCGGCGACATGGATCCGCTGGCAGGTCGTATGGATTTTGAATTTGAAACTATGCACAAAGATTTAGTCCAGGCAATTGAAACCGCTATTAACCAGGAAGTAACCAATGCTCGACCGATAAGGGTGGAGATCCTGCCCCGTGAAGTCGCCTTCCAGATCCCTGACTTAATTCGCACCAAGATCAACCTGCTACCCGAAGGCATCCAACAGGTGAGAGTAGTCGAAATTCAAGGCCTGGATCTACAGGCCGATGGCGGGACTCATGTTAAGAACACCTCCGAAGTCGGACGGATACGCGTCGTAGACTACAAGAGCAAGGGAAAGATCAACAAGCGCATTTATGTTGAAATAGAGGATTAAACGATTTGTGGATTAGGTGAACTATTGACAGGTAAACGTGTAATTGGGGATACAAATTGATAAAACTACTAGACTATCCGACTACCTGACTAACTGACTAAATGACTACTCCCCCCATCCTGATCTGCGGGGCTGGCATCGCCGGTATAAGCGCCGCATACCACCTGGCAGTACGCCATGGGATAGAAGACATCATCCTGGTCGATGAGCGCCCTCCCCTCAGCTTGACCAGTGATAAATCCACCGAATGCTACCGCAACTGGTGGCCTGGGCCAGGCAATTCCATGGTTTCTATGATGAACCGCAGTATCGATCTCCTCGAAGAGCTGGCGCACTCCAGCAGAAATGCCTTCCACCTTAACCGGCGTGGTTACCTGTATCTGACCGCCACTCAGGCCAAGATTCCGGAAATGATCAGCGCAGCCGAGGAAACCTCCAGGCTAGGCGCTGGCCCATTACGGATTCACCAAGGTTTACCAGGTGAATCGGCTTACCTGCCACCCGAACCACAAGAATTCGCCAGCCAACCCACAGGCGCCGACCTGCTCCTCGACCCTGCCTTGATCCACTACTACTTTCCTTACATTTCCGAAGATGCGGTTGCCGCGCTGCATGTGCGCCGCGCCGGCTGGTTTAGCGCGCAGCAGCTTGGCGCTTATTTATTAGACCAGGCACGCGCACACGGCGTGCGACTGGTCAAAGCTCGCCTCACAGGGATCGACGTCAATAAGGGGCGGGTAAATGCTGTTCACCTGGATGATGCCAGCCGGCTTGAAGTCCGAATATTCGTCAATGCTGCCGGCCCATATCTAAATACCGTCAGCCAGATGGTGGGGATCGATCTTCCGGTCTATTGCGAATTGCACTTTAAAGTTGGTTTCAAAGATCACTTAGGCGCTGTTCCGCGCGACGCTCCCCTGCTGATCTGGGCAGATCCGCAGACGCTTTCCTGGACACCCGAAGAACAACAGCTGCTGTCTAGCGATGATCATTCCCGTTGGCTCCTGACTGAATTGCCACCCGGCGTGCATACCCGCCCCGAAGGCCCAGCCGATAGCCCAATCATATTAATGCTGTGGGAGTATCACACCAAAGTAGTTGAACCAGTTTGGCCCCCACCCCTGGATTTTGATTATCCGGAAATTGCCCTGCGCGGCCTGGCGACAATGATCCCCGCTTTGCGCTCCTATATCGGCAAGGCTCCCCGGCCTGCCCTTGACGGCGGCTACTATACCAGGACAAGGGAAAACCGTCCTCTGATCGGCCCTCTGCCGGTCGAAGGGACTTATGTGATCGGCGCCTTATCCGGCTTTGGATTAATGGCCTCGCTCGCGGCAGGTGAACTGCTTGCCGCCCACTTAACCGGGA
>Ga0209751_10000259_pt1 | contig 56703 bp, 51 predicted proteins | sample RifCSP13_1_FD_184019 | JGI IMG/M metagenome (GOLD analysis project Ga0209751, IMG submission 184019) | Soil microbial communities from Rifle, Colorado - Rifle CSP2_sed 13_1 (SPAdes) (version 2) | ecosystem: Environmental > Terrestrial > Deep subsurface > Rock core/Sediment | place: Rifle...
GTACGTTACATCTGTTAACGGATATTACCTGGACAATTGGGACCGTATAGAGGTCTACGCGCACCCTGACGGCAACCCGGAAAACACGAGGGACATGGTCGGTGTCCTTAAAGGGGATCTGCTGGGGTGATTCTGTCTGCATGAAAAGGCCCGGCTTTTTGCCGGGCCTTTTTTATCAAAATTTTATTGAACAACGCTTAATGCAATTAGTATAATGCCCGCCTGTTTGTTAACAGCTTAAATACAAAAAAATAAACTAACCGTATTGCATTTTTTAAATCTCTTTAATTCAAACAAGAGATTATTTCAAAAAAGCCATGCAACAGGAGGAGTTATGAAAAAGGCGGTCATTGCAATAGTAAGTCTGTTTTTATTTGCGTCATGCACATCACTTAGCACATTGGAGAAGACCAAGCTCGCGGAGCTTGAGGCCAAGGGCATCAGGGTGCCTCACGAGGAGGTCAAAAACCCAGGCGCAGCCGGCGCTCTCAACATCCTTCCCGGCTTCGGGAACTTCTATCTTGCTATCGGAACGAACGAGAGCGAGCACTGGGCTTATGGGTTCATGAACCTGCTCCTCTGGCCCCTGTCCGTGGTATGGAGCGTGCCGGAAGCGGCCATCGACGCGACTACCATAAACAAGAGGAATACCGTCTATTATTACTCCTACGGCCCTGGAGCGCAGGAGATACAGAGGGCTTCGGCTCCTTCAACGCCAGCACCTGTCGTCGTACCGGCAAGCGTGCCTGTCGTGGTCCCGGCGGCAGCCCCGGCTGCAATACCTGTTGAAACGGCGCCAGCCGCTAACTAAAAACGAAGAGACCGGGGCAGCCTTTCCGGCTGCCCCTATTTTTTTGCCCTCCTCAGGGGCTTGTGCCCTTATCCCCGCCTTCAGCAAAATCATTTTCGGATTGTCCCTGTTGATGTTATAATCCGGCCTACTCCACTTCAACCACCATTACAGAGTGCCTGCTATCAGGAGCACAAGGACAGCGGAGACCCCGTAGGAATGCTATGAAGAAGGCGTCGATTACGGTCTTAAGCCTGTTGATGCTTGCGTCATGCTCTTCATTGTCCACAATGGAGACGAACATGACGGAGATAATCGATTCGAAGGGGTACAGCGCGCCGTCTGAAAAATTAAAAGACCCGACGACAGCGGCAGCCCTTAATGTGCTGCCGGGGTTCGGCAATTTCTACCTTGCCTACGGCACAAAGGACGGCGATCATTGGGTATATGGATTGGTCAATATGGCGCTCTGGCCGTATTCGATAATATGGAGCGTGCCTGAAGCCTACATCGACGCGCCGACCGTCAATAAAAAAGTCACGGTCGACTATTACGTCTTCGGTCCCGGCCGGGAAGACATGAAGGACGTCCTCGAAGAGTATAAGCCCACTCCTTCCCCGCCTCCGAGAGTCAAGACGGTCCCGAATCGAATGCTCGACAATACCAGCACATATTAAAAAAGGGCAGCCAAATGGCTGCCCTTTTTTAAATCCAAGGAAGCTCTGATTGATTCCTCATTCATACTGTCATTGCGAGGAGCTTTAGCGACGAAGCAATCTCAAAGTGCTTGATTACCTGAAAACCCGGATTGCTTCGCTTCGCTCGCAATGACGAATCAATGAATCAGCCCCCGAGCTTTTCCTTGAGGAGCCTGTTTATTACCTGCGGGTTGGCCTTGCCTTTGGTGGCCTTCATCGCCTCGCCGACGAAGAAGCCGAAGAGCGTGGCCTTGCCTGACCTGTAGCGTTCGACATTGTCCGGGTTCGCCTTTATTATATCGTCGACTATCCTTGCAAGCTCATCCTCGCCGGAGATCTGCGTAAGGCCCTTTGCCTGTACTATCCCGGCGGCGGGCTTGCCTGTCCTGTACATCTCCTCGAAGACCTCTTTGGCGATCTTGCCGCTTATCTGCCCGCCCTTGACCAGCTTTATTATTTCGGCCACGCCCTTTGGCGAGACGGGGCAGTCCTTTATGTCGCGGTTGTCTTCTTTCAAGAGCCGGAGCACCTCTCCCATGACCCAGTTGGAGGATACCTTTGGCTCTCCCGTCTCCTTTACCGCCGATTCATAATAATCCGCAAGGTCGCGCGATGAGGTGAGCACACCCGCGTCGTATGCCGGTATGCCGTACTGCGTCGTGAAGCGCTCCCTCTTTGCCTGCGGAAGCTCCGGAAGAGTGGGGCGAATGCCCTCCACGAGACTGTCCTCGACAAGAAGGGGAAGCAGGTCAGGGTCAGGGAAGTATCTGTAGTCGTGCGCCTCTTCCTTGGAGCGCATGGATGCGGTTATGCCCTTAGACGAATCGAAGAGGCGGGTCTCCTGCACCACCTTGCCGCCTGACTCGACCAGGTCTATCTGCCTCTGTATCTCGTAGTCTATGGCCTCCTTCACGAACTTGAAGGAGTTCATGTTCTTGAGCTCCGCCTTTGTGCCGAGCTTCTCGGCGCCGACGAGGCGCACCGAGACGTTCGCGTCGCAGCGGAAGCTGCCTTCTTCCATGTTGCCGCTGCATATGCCGAGATAGACGAGTATGTCCCTTAGCGCGCGGAGGTACGCCTGCGCCTCTTCGGATGTGCGCATGTCCGGCTCGCTGACTATCTCGATGAGCGGCACGCCCGCGCGGTTCAAGTCCACGAAGCTGAACGCGTCGTCCTCCGGCCCCTCTCCGTGAAGGAGCTTTCCGGCGTCCTCTTCCATGTGGATGCGGGTTATGCCGATGCGCTTCCGGCCCGCCTCCAGGTCGATGTCGAGCCAGCCGTGTTCTGCAAGAGGCTCTGTGTACTGCGATATCTGGTAGCCCTTTGGAAGGTCGGGATAGAAGTAGTTCTTTCTGGCAAAGATGCTCCTGTTGTTTACCGTGCAGTCCGTCGCGAGCGCCATCTTTACGGCGTACTCTACTGCCTTCCTGTTAAGCACAGGGAGCACGCCGGGCAGGCCCAGGCATACGGGGTCGACCTGCGTATTCGGCTCTGAGCCGAACTTCGTCGAGCACCCGCAGAAGAGCTTTGAACTCGTCAGTAGCTGAGCGTGGACCTCGAGGCCTATTACCGCTTCGTATTTCATTTTTGATCCTTTTCAGTCATTTTATAATCAGATTCTTCGGTCGCTTCGCTTCCTCAGAATGACATGCCTGAATCAAAGCGCAGGCCTTCTCTTGTGCCACTCCGTCGCCTGCTCATACGCATAGGCCGACCTCAAGACCGTATCCTCGTCAAGGGACTTGCCGAGTATCTGCAGTCCTATCGGCAGGCCGCCCGTCGTGAACCCGCAAGGTACCGAGATGCCCGGCAGGCCCGCAAGGTTGCATGAGATGGTGAATATGTCCGAGAGGTACATCGTCAGCGGGTCTTCGACCTTCTCTCCAATCTTGAAGGCAGGCGTCGGCGCAGTAGGCGTGGCGATGACATCGCATTTAGTGAAGGCCGCCTCGAAGTCGTTCTTCACGAGCGTCCTCACCTGGGACGCCTTCTTGTAATACGCGTCGTAATATCCGGCTGAGAGGGAGTACGTGCCGAGCATGATCCTCCTCTTTACCTCAGGCCCGAAGCCCTCGTCCCTGGTCTTCTTGTACATGTCCAGGAGGCCGCCTGTCTTATTCACGCGAAGCCCGAACCTCACGCCGTCATACCTGGCGAGGTTGCTCGATGCCTCCGCCGTCGCTACGAGGTAATAGACGGCGACCGCATATTGAGTGTGCGGGAGCGTGATCTCGACAAGCTCGGCGCCGAGCGCCTTTAAGGTGTCCAGCGCCTTTTTCACGGCCGCGTCGACATCGGGGTCCATGCCCTCGATGAAGTATTCCCTGGGTATGCCGACCTTGAGTCCCTTGACGCCGGTCTTGAGCCTTGCGGTGTAGTCGGGCACAGGAGCATCGATGGATGTTGAATCGAGATCGTCCCTGCCTGATATCGCTCCAAGCAGGATTGCCGCGTCCTCGACATCTTTTGTGAGCGGGCCTGCCTGGTCGAGCGATGACGCGAAGGCTATCATGCCGAACCTTGAGACCCTGCCGTATGTGGGCTTCATGCCCACGATGCCGCAGCACGAGGCAGGCTGCCTTATTGAGCCTCCGGTGTCGGTGCCGAGCGAGGCGGCGCACAGAGACGCCGCCACAGCGGCGGCAGAGCCGCCGGAGCTTCCGCCCGGGACCCTGTCAAGGGCCCAGGGGTTAAGGGTCTTGCCGAACGCGGAGTTTTCGGTCGACGAGCCCATCGCGAACTCGTCCATGTTGTTCTTTCCCAGTATCACCGCGCCCGCTTCCCTGAGCTTTCTTACTACGGTCGAGTCATAGGGCGGGACGAATTTTTCGAGTATCTTTGAGGAGCAGGTCGTCCTCAAGCCCTTTGTGCAGAAGATATCCTTTACGGCAACAGGCACGCCGGTGAGGGGAGTGACATTATCGCTCTTCGAGAGGCGGGCGTCGGCGGCTGCGGCCTCTTTAAGCGCCTCTTCGGGCGCGACGGTCACGAATGCGCGCACCTTGGGTTCGACGGCCTCTATCCTTTTTAGATAGGCCTTCGCAGCCTCGACTGACGAGACCTCTTTCTTCCTGAGCATCTCTCTTAGTTCGTGTATGGTCAAAGAGGTAAGGTCCAAAATATTTTCTCCTGTCGTTTTTCGAACAGACTTCTATTCGATTATCTGCGGCACCTTGAAGCAGCCGCGCTCCGCTTCAGGCGCGTTCTTCAAGGCCTCTTCGCGGGGGAGCGATTCCCGAACCCGGTCCTCCCTGAGCGCGGTCTTCAGGGGCACGGTATATGTCGTCGGCTCAACGCCCGTGGTGTCGAGCTCAGAGAGCTTTTCGACATAGCCCAGAATGCGCGTGAGCTGCGTGGTATAGAGCTCTGTTTCGTTTTCAGTGAGGGCGAGCCGCGCGAGATCGGCTACCTTGATGACGTCTTTTTTCGTTATCGACATTGATAAGCCCTTTCGATTTCAGTCTCAAACAATCTCCTTAACACACATGCGGAGGTGTTGCAAGCGCGATTGAAAAAAATGACGCTGAAGACCTTTTTAAAACTAAAGAAAATCGTATTGACAGCGAAATATAGTAATGATAAAAGGTAAGTAGGTTTTCTCTTCAAACACAATCCAAAGGAGGGTTTGATGGCAACCGCAAAAAAGGCTACCGCAAAGAAGAAGACCACGGCAAAGAAGACCACCAAGAAGGCCGCGCCGAAGAAGTCAGGCTGCTGCCGCTAAATTAGACCGGAACGGAAGGGGAGAGGGCCTCTCTCCCCTTCCGCAGACAAGCCCGCTGACAATACCTCGTTTCTCTTTCCCGCTGCCTTGACAACCGAACACTGTTCTCAAAACTGCGTCCCGCTCTTCTTCGCCCCTGACCTGAAGCGTATCCTGAGCGAACCGTTGATGTGGAGTGGAAAATGAAAGTTGCGTTCATACAGACGTGCCCTGAATTCGGAGATGTTAAGGCGAATGTCGAGGCAGCGGTAAAGAGGATCGCGAGAATTGATGCGGAGCTTGTCGTTTTGCCGGAGCTCTTTTCAACCGGATATCAGTTCCGGGGCAGAAAGGAGCTGCTGGACCTTTCGGAAGAGGTCTCCTCCGGCTATGCCGTAAAAAGGCTTAAAGAAGTCGCAGCCGACAAGGGGGCCTGGATAGTAGCCGGGCTTGCCGAGAGGGCAGGCAGGAAGGCCTATAATTCCGCCGTGCTCGTCGGCCCGAAGGGCCACATCGGCACCTACCGCAAGGCGCACCTTTTCTGGGACGAGAAGAAATACTTCGATAAAGGCAACACTCCCTTCATGGTCTATAAGGCCGGCAAGGCCAGGGTCGGCATGATGATATGCTTTGACTGGGTCTTCCCCGAAGCCGCGAGGACCTTGAGCCTCATGGGCGCGGAGATAATCTGCCACCCTTCGAACCTGGTCCTGCCTTTCTGCCCGGACGCGATGATAACCCGCTCGCTCGAGAACAGGGTCTTTACCATATCAGCCAACAGGGTCGGGACAGAGACCCGGGTCAAGGGGAAAGCATTGAAGTTCATCGGCACGAGCCAGGTCACATCCCCCATGGGAGAGGTACTTGTGAGGGCCGGAAGGGTCAGGGAACAGACCGGTGTGGCCGAGATAGACCCCAGGGACGCCAGGGCCAAAAATATCACCCCAACGAACCACATTTTCAAGGACAGGAGGAAGGACCTTTTCAGGCTGTAGACGAACAAAACGCAGTTAAACCACATAGTTGTATCCTTCGCTCCGCTGGACCCCTCTATTTGTATACAGTATACAATTTTCCCCTTGACAAAGATTACGAGTTGTTTTATCTTGCCTCCTAATCTGGCGAGCTTAGTATAACAGTTGGAACACCGGGGGGAGTATTCTGCCCGGCGTATTTTAACGGGGTATGCATGCTTAATTATCTGCCGATACTTGTGATGATGGGGATCGCCACTGCGATGGCGCTCGGCGTGCTTTTCCTGAGCTTCCTGCTCCGCCCGAATAACCCCTACAGGGAGAAACTCGCTCCATGGGAGTGCGGCCTCGAGCCCATTGGCGACGCCAGCACCGGTCATTTCAAAGTCCATTTCTTCATAATCGCCATACTTTTCGTATTATTCGACGTTGAGACCCTCTTCCTTTTCCCCTGGGCCGTAAACCTGACGGAAGAGGCTCTTGCAATCCCGATTTTCATAGAAATGATCGTCTTCATAGTCGTTCTGGCAATAGGTCTCATATACGCATGGGCAAAAGGCGCCCTGGATTGGGTTTAAAGGTTGATGGATAATTTTTCCCGTAAAGCTCACGAAGGTGCCTTGCCGCAGTCCGGTGGAAAGCTGGAGGACTCCTTCCTTTTCACGACGATTGAGAACGTCGCCGAGGTCCTCAGGAAGAACCCGGTCGTAACAGCGGTCAAAGAGCACAACATCACCAGGAACATAGCGAACTGGGGGATATCCTCATCGCTCTGGCCGATGTCCTTCGGTCTTGCCTGCTGCGCCATCGAGATGATAGCCACCGCCTGTTCAAGGTACGACACCGACAGGCTCGGCATCGTCTTCAGGCCTTCGCCCCGCCAGTCCGACGTAATGATAGTCGCCGGCACAATGACCAAAAAAATGGCCCCGCTCCTGAAGAGGCTCTACGACCAGATGGCCGAGCCCAGGTATGTCATCGCGATGGGCGGGTGCGCCTCCGCGGGCGGCCCTTACAATACCTATGCCGTCGTGCAGGGCGCTGACCTCGTGGTGCCCGTTGACGTCTATGTCCCTGGCTGCCCTCCGAGGCCGGAGGCCCTTATCTTCGGCTTCCTCCAGCTCATGGAAAAGATAAAGAGGGAGAGCCCGTTCGTCCTCGAGCAGAAGAACATAAAGGGCTTTGAGGGGGCCGGCAGATGACCCGCTTCGATAAGAAGCCTGAGCTTACAGCCAGGCTCAAGGACACCTTTCATAACAATATCCTCGAGGTCTCTGATTTCAGGGACGATCTCACAATAGTCGTGGACAAGGGCGCGCTCCTGCGCATCATGGAGTTCCTCAAGACCGACAACGACTTCAGGATGAATTACCTGGTCGACGTATGCGGGGCGGACTATCTGACTCGCTCGCCCAGGTTCGACGTGGTATACCACCTGTACTCTATCTTCAACAGGCAGAGGATCAGGGTAAAGATCAGGGTGAACGACAAGGAGACAGTGCCCAGCGTTACAGGCCTGTGGAGCGCCGCGAACTGGCCTGAGCGCGAGACCTTTGACATGTTTGGCGTGACCTTCGAGGGGCATCCGGACATGAGGCGCATCTACCTGGCCGAAGACTGGGAAGGGCATCCTCTGCGCAAGGACTACCCCTTGAGGGGCTATAAAGACAAGTACAACCCCTTTGGGGAAGAGAAGGAATAACGAGCCGATTCCATGGCCGAAATAATCAACGAAATAGATAACGGCGAAATCATTACTAAAGAGCTCAGCCTCCACCTCGGGCCGCAGCACCCGTCCAGCCACGGCGTTCTGCACCTTGTGATAAAGCTGCAGGGCGAGAGGGTTACGGACTGCCAGCCGGAGATCGGCTATTTGCACAGGGGCACCGAGAAGATAGCGGAGAACCTCCTTTATCACCAGTTCGTCCCCTATACCGACAGGCTCGACTACATGTGCGCCATGAGCAACAACCTGGCGTATGTAATGGCAGTCGAAAAGCTCCTGGGGCTGGATATTCCCGACAGGGCCAAGTACATAAGGGTCATAGCCGCGGAGCTCTCCAGGATAGCCGGGCACCTCATGGGCCTTGGCGCGTGGGCCGTGGACCTCGGCGCGATGACCATCCTCCTTTACGCCGTCAGGGAGAGGGAGATAGTACTCGACATATTCGAACAGGTATGCGGCGGGCGTCTTACTCCCACTTATATGAGGGTGGGCGGCGTAAGGTACGAGTTCACTGACGAGGTCAAGGAGTCCTGCCGCCAGCTCGTGAAGATGCTGCCCGGCAAGCTTGACGAGTACGAGACCATACTCACGGGCAACAGGATATGGCTCGACAGGAACAAGGGAGTCGGGCGCATATCAGCCCAGGACGCCATCAACCTGGGCCTATCCGGCCCGGCGCTTCGCGCCAGCGGCGTCAAATGGGATATCAGGAAGGACGAGCCGTACCTTGTCTATGACAGGGTCGACTTCGATGTCCCGGTCGGAGAGAACGGCGACTGCTTTGACAGGTATATGGTCAGGGTCACGGAGATGAGGCAGTCGGTCCGCATCATCGACCAGTGCCTGCGTGACATGCCCGACGGGCCGTTCGCCTCGGAGAACACGGAAATAGTGCCGCCGCCCAAAAAAGACGTATACACGAACATGGAGAACCTCATCCATCATTTCAAGTACGTCTCTTCGGGCTTCAAGGCCCCCAAGGGCGAAATATATTCGGCGATAGAGGCGCCCAAGGGCGAACTGGGCGTGTATATAGTCGGAGACGGCACAGAGCGCCCCTACAGGCTTAAATTGAGGGTCCCCTCGTTCATGAACCTGCAGGCCTTGAACGACATGGTCAAGGGACAGTACCTCGCTGACGTTATCGCGGTCCTTTCAAGCATAGACCCGGTCTTCGGCGAGTGCGATAAATAATATTTATCTGAGTTGCGTGAAACGCAACCAGATAGGCAATCCAGGGAAGGATTGCCAAATTGCGAGATATGAATCGAGCAATTTGTGAGACTTATGCCGAATTCAGTTCGGCTAAGTCGTTGCTGAAAAGTCCAGGATGGACTTTTCAGCCTTTAATAGACGATTAATATGCTTTCAGCGGAAGCAAAAAAAGAACTCCAGGCGGCCTTAGGCAAGTACCACAACAAAAGGTCCGCCGTAATGGAAGCCTTGAGGATAGCGCAGAGGGAAAACGGCGGCCATCTCACCAGGCAGGCGATGGACGAGATAGCCTCCATCCTCGAGATGCGCGCCGTAGAGGTCAACGCCGCCGCGGCCTTCTATACGATGTACAACATCGACAAGCCCGTGGGCAGGTACCATATCCAGGTATGCAGGAACATCTCCTGCTCGCTTATGGGCGCGGACCACATCATAAAGCACATGGAGAAGGTACTCGGCATGAAGACCGGGGAGACTACCTCGGACAAGAAGTTCACCCTCTCCACGGTCGAGTGCCTCGGCTCATGCGGGACTGCCCCCATGATGCAGGTCAACGACGATTTTCACGAGAACCTGAACGAAGCCAAGATAGACGAGCTTCTCAGGAACATGAAATAACATGGCAAGCAGCCCCCGATGGGCTGGCTGCCGTAAACAGGCTATAAAGAATTCATAAATGGAAAAAGTACTCCTTAAAAATCACGGCAAGGCCGACTCGCACAAGATAGCGACCTATATCGCTAACGGCGGGTACAAGGCCCTCACCGACGCCTTGAAGCTCAAGCCCGACAACATCATCCAGATGGTGAAGGATTCAGGGCTCAGGGGGCGAGGAGGCGCGGGCTTCTCTACCGGCCTCAAGTGGAGCTTTATCCCCAAGGACCCCACCCTTCAGAAGTACCTGTGCTGCAACGCCGACGAGGGCGAGCCGGGCACCTTCAAGGACAGGGGCATCATGGACCATGACCCGCACCTCCTTGTAGAGGGGATGATCATATCGAGCTACGCCATAGGCGCGACAAAGTCCTACATATATATAAGGGGCGAGTTCGTCTACGGCGCGAGGAGGCTCGAAGAGGCCATACAGGAGGCCTATTCAAAAGGCTTCCTCGGCAAGAACATCATGGGCAGCGGCTTTGACCATGACATGTACGTGCACAGGGGCTTCGGCGCCTATATATGCGGCGAAGAGACCGCGCTCCTCGAATCGATCGAGGGCTACAGGGCGCAGCCCAGGAAGAAGCCGCCTTTCCCGGCGCTCGCGGGCCTCTACGGCAAGCCGACTGTCATAAACAACGTCGAGACGCTCTCGTGCATACCGGCCATCATCGAGAAGGGGCCGGCATGGTTCTCGAAGATGGGGCCTGAGAAGAGCCCGGGGCCCAAGATATTCGGCGTAAGCGGACATGTGAAGAAGCCGGGCCTCTACGAGCTGCCCATGGGCACCACGGCAAGGGACCTCATATACAACCACTGCGGCGGCATGCTCTTTGATAACAGGCCTTTGAAGGCTTTTATCCCCGGCGGCGTGAGCGCACCGATGCTCCTGCCCCAGGACCTGGATACGCCCCTTGATTTCGATTCGCTGGCCGCCAAGGGCACGATGCTCGGCTCAGGCGCTGTTATTGTGATGGACACCTCGACCTGCATGGTCAAGACCTCATACATCGTAAACAGGTTCTTCAGCCACGAGTCCTGCGGCAAGTGCACCCCGTGCAGGGACGGCACGCCGTGGCTCACCAGGGTGCTCAAAAGGATAGAGCACGGCGACGGAAGGCCCGGAGACGTCGAGCTCCTCGAAGGCCTCTGCGCAAATATATTCGGCCGCACCTTCTGCCCGCTGGGCGACGGCGCGGTGATGGCGCTGCGCGGCGCATTGAAGCACTTCAAGGCGGAGTTCCAGTACCACATAGACCACAAAAAGTGCATGGTTTCATAGCTGGTTGCGAAAAAGCGCAACCAGCTGGGCAATCCAGGGACGGATTGCCAAATTGCGAGACTGATAAAGCGAGCAATTTGTAAGACTTGCCCCGAATTTACTTCGGGCAAGTCGCGGCTGAAAAAGTCCAGGACGGACTTTTTCAGCATCCTGATAGGGGACCGGACAGGCTAAATGGTAACCGTAAAGATAAACGGAATAGAGGTAACGGTAGAGGATAACACCCTCATACTGGATGCGGCGAGAGCGGCTGGTTTCGATATCCCGACCTTCTGCTACCAGGCCGACCTCATGGGCGTTGGCTCCTGCAGGATGTGCCTCGTTGAGATCGAGGGGCAGAAGAAGCTCCAGCCCTCATGCGTGACGCCCGTACTGAACGGCATGTCGATCCTTACCGAGAACTCCACCGTGCAGACCGCGAGGGCCGGGGTACTCGAGTTCCTCCTGGCAAACCACGCCATGGACTGCCCGGTCTGCGACAAGGCCGGAGAATGCGAGCTGCAGGACGCCGTCCACAGGCACGGCCCGCACAAGGGCAGGCACGCGGAGCCCAAGTTCAAGTTCCACGAGAAGGACTACATATTAAGCCCTGTAATAGTCAAGAACTCGAACAGGTGCGTGCAGTGCATGAAGTGCGTCAGGGTCTGCCGCGAGGTCGTCGGGCAGAATGTCCTCGGCGCGCTCGGAAGGGGAGACCACCAGGAGCCCACGAGCTTCTTCAGGGGGCTCCTCGACTGCGACCACTGCGGCAACTGCATAGAGGTATGCCCTGTCGGCTGCTTCATGAGGCTCCCCTACAGGTACAAGGCAAGGCCCTGGGACCTGAAGGGCGCAGATACCGTCTGCTCGTACTGCGGAACGGGCTGCAGGATGGTCCTCGAAGCGAGGGACGGCGAGGTATTGAGGTCAAGGGCCCAGCTCGGAGTAGGCGTCAACAGCGAGACGCTCTGCGCCAGGGGTAGGTTCGGATTCGACTACATGTCCAATGCCGAGAGGCTTAAAACCCCGCTCGTCAGGAAATCAGGGAACCTCGTCTCTGTCAGCTGGGAAGAGGCGTTTGAGTACATAAAGGACAGGATGAGCTCCATCGCCCCCGGTGCGATCGGCGGCATAGCATCGCCCAGGCTCACCAACGAAGAGCTATTCCTCTTCCAGGGTTTCATGAGGGCCACGCTCGGAACAGGAAACATAGATTCGACCTCAAGGTGGTCGTCAGAGGCTGTCGAGGGCTTTGTCTCGGCGCTCGGTATGGACGCGGGCGGCGCCTCGGTATTCGACTGCATGGCTTCTGACACGGTCCTCGTGGTAGGCTCTGCCGTCTCAGAGGAGAACCCGATAACAGATTACATCCTGAGGCGCATATCCGGCACCCGGAACATGAACCTCATAATAGCCTCCTCAAGGGGCATGAAGCTCGACAGCTCGGCAAACCTGAAAGTAAGGCACCTGCCCGCAACAGAGGGCGCGCTCCTTGGGGCTCTATCTGCGATAATAGGCGGAGCAGAGCCTGACGCAAAGGCGCTCGAAGCTGCAGGCGTAACAACGGAAGAGGCAAAGGCAGTTGCAGCGAAGCTCAAGGGTTCTGAGAAGATAGGCATAATGGCGGGTACGGATTTCCTCCGCCATCCGCAGGGCATAGGCGAGCTTGCTCAGCTCATAAAGTCGCTTGAGGCAGCCGGCAAGAAGGTCGCGAAGCTCCCGCTGCTCGACAGGAGCAACCAGAGGGGCGCGTGGGAGATGGGCGTTCACCCCGGCTTCGGCCCCGGTTACAAGCGGGTAGCGGAAGAGGCCCTCGGCACGGACCGCATGATGGAGACCGCGAGAGGCGGCTCCCTTGAGATGCTATACCTCGTGGGCGCTGACCTGCTCGCGATGTACGGCGACGAAGCGTTCGCAAGGGAAGCGCTCTCCAGGCTCAAGCTCCTCGTCGTGCAGGACATGTTCCTTACCGAGACCGCCAAGCTCGCCCATGTGGTGCTGCCCGCAGCGGCGCTCTCTGAGAAGAACGGCACGCTCACCAACCAGGAGGGCAGGGTCCAGGCAGTTAAGAGGATAGCAAAGGCCCCCGGACAGGCAAAGACCGACCTCGCGATCATAGCCGCTTTCGGCAATGCGATAAACGGCGCCATTCCGGCAAAGGCCTGCGGTACCGGGATCTTTGAAGAGATAAGGAAGGCGACCCCGATGTACGCTGGCGTAAGCCTCTCCTTCAACAACAGGAAGAACAGGGACAACTCGCTCGATAACAGGGAAGCCCTTGTGGCGGCTGCCGCCGAGAGGCTCTCGGCAAAGACGGAGTTCAAGGCAGAGGCAATAACCGGCCCCGCGAACTACCCGTTCGTGCTCGTGACCGGGAACACGCTCTTCCATTCCGGTAGGGTATCGAGGAGGTCGGAGAGCCTCACGAGCCTTCTGAAGGAAGCGATAGTCGAGATAAGCGAAGAGGATGCCGCGAAGCTCGGGCTCATAAGCGGCCAGAAGGTCAGGGTAAGGGGCAAGAACTGCGAAGCCACACTGTCGCTCCGGACGCGCAAGGGCACAAAGAGCGGAGTGGCGTTTATCCCCGAGAACTTTGAGGCCGCCCCTGTGAACAGGTTTTTCAAAAGGGGCGAGGGCCTGCAAAGGGTCGCGATAGAGAAGTCGTTTTAGGTCTGAAATCCGGAACGTGATGTCCTCTTAAGGAGGCAGGTAGATGATTGACGCGAAATTGCTGAGGGAAGTCCAGTTTTTTGCAGACCTTACTGACACTGAGGTTGCCGCTATCGCCCCGATAGTGAACAAGAAGAGTTTCAAGACCGGGGAGACGGTATTCAAGGAATCCGAGGACGGCCAGTCGCTTTTCATCATAAGGAAGGGCGAGGTAAAGGCCTGCAAGACCGCCCCGGACGGCGAGCTCTTCACGCTCACCATAATGAAGGACGGCGACATCTTCGGCGAGATGAGCTTCCTCGACGGCAGGCCCAGGTCGGCGACCATAGTGGCGGTATCCGACCTCGACACCTACATAATAGACAAGAACGACTTCGAGACCCTCGTAGACGCAAACCCGAGGATAATATACAAGCTCCTCCGTAACATAGTATTCACGATCCATTCGATAGTGCGCGGCATGAACTCGAGGTACATCGAGATGATAAATTACATGTGGGGCAGAAAAAGAGGGTAGCTTTTAGCTGCCTATCGGACAACAGATGCTGGATACCGCAACCCTTATAGAAGTAATCATAATAATCGTCAAGGCGTGGCTCCTGACCGCGATCATCTTCAGCCTCCCGATGCCCCTTACCTGGCTTGAGAGGAAGGTCGCCGGACACATCCATGTGAGGCTCGGCCCCATGAGGGTAGGCCCGCACGGCATACTGCAGCCCCTGGCCGATACCCTGAAGCTTATCTTGAAGGAGGACATCGTCCCGGACAGGGCCGACAGGTTCCTTTTCAAGCTGGCGCCGCTTATAGCGATGATCCCGGCGTTCCTGGTTTTCGTCGCCATACCGTTCGGCGAGAACGTGACCATCCCATTCGTCAACAGGGAAGTCTCGCTCTACCTGTCGGACCTGAACGTCGGCATACTCTACGTCCTCGCGATAGGCGGTCTTGGCATATACGGCATTATCTTCGGCGGCTGGGCGTCTAACTCCAAGTACGCGCTCCTCGGCGGACTGCGCTCCGCAGCGCAGATGATAAGCTACGAGATAGCGTTGAGCTTCGCCTGCATAGGCGTCGTCATGATGACCGACACATTGAGCCTGCTTGAGATGGTAAGGGCCCAGGCAGGCGGCATTCACCACTGGAACGTACTATACCTCCCGATAGGGCCGGTATGGTTCGTAATATTCATCATCGCGGCATTGGCGGAGATGAACCGCATACCCTTCGACCTTCCAGAGGACGAAGGCACCCTGGCCTCTGGCTTCCATACCGAGTACAGCGGCATGAGGTTCTCTTACTTCATGCTCGCAGAGTACGTGGCGATGGTGAGCGTGTCGGTACTTACCGTAATAATGTTCTTCGGCGGCTGGCACCCGCCCCTTGACGGCGCGCTCTTCAACTTCGTGCCCGGCATCTTCTGGTTCATGGCCAAGGTGGTCGCGTTCATCTACTTCTTCATGTGGCTCAGGTTCACGCTGCCGAGATACAGGTACGACCAGCTCATGACCATAGGCTGGAAGATACTGATACCGCTTTCGCTGGTCAGCGTCCTCATAACAGGATTGATGAAGATATGAGCAACGGGTCAAGCAGGATAACAGATTTCATAAAGAAGGCCCTGTTCGTCGATTTCATAAAGGGCCTCGCGATAACTCTCAGGTACAACGTATCCAGGAGCATAACGCTCAGGTACCCTGACCAGGAGAAGTGGGTCCCGTACAGGCGCTTCCGCGGCCAGCACACGCTTAATATGGACGCGAACGGCAGGGAGCTCTGCGTAGCCTGCGAGCTCTGCGCAAAGGCCTGCCCGACAAAGTGCATAACCGTCATCCCGATGGAGGACGATTCCGGCAGGGGCATTGCCGACAGGGTCGCGAAGGTCTGGAAGGTAGAGCTCACCAGGTGCCTGTTCTGCGGCTACTGCGAGGACGCCTGCCCCACGAGGGCGGTAAGGCTCGGCAGGGACTATGAGCTCGCGTGCTTTGACCTCTCCTGCGCGACAAAGAACAAGGAAGAGCTCCTGCAGCCGCAGTCCATACCCGAGACCATCAATGGCGGGTTTGTCGTGAAGGCCAAGTTCGTGAGGTCGCCGGAAGGCATAAAGGTGGTCCCGGACCTGAGGATGTCGAAGAAGAGGCTTCTGTAAGAAAAGTAACGCAAGCCCGGCGGAACGATTCTGAACCGGGTCAGGCTCAGCCATAAAGGAATCCAGATGGAAAAATTCTTTTTTCTGATGTTCGCGATAACGGCCCTATGCTCCGGGCTCGCAGTAGTGACCCTGAGGAACCCGGTTCACAGCGCCGTCTCCCTCATGCTCTGCCTCGTTCAGGTAGCCGCGCTCTTCGTGCTCCTGAGGTCGCCCTTTGTCGCCGTGGCGCAGGTCTTCATCTATGTCGGCGCGGTAATGGTACTCTTCCTCTTCGTCGTCCTTATCCTGGATATCAAGAAGGCGGCTATCGAGACCTTCCCGCCGGTAAAGAGAAGGTTCGTCGGAGGAGTAATAGCAGTGCTGGGCATAGAGCTCCTCGCGTTCATATTCGCGAGCCCGTTCGGGACGGCCCCGGCAGACGCCGCGGAGACCACGACGGAATCCATAGGCAAGCTCCTCTTTACAAAGTACCTCTTCCCGTTCGAGGTCGTCTCCATAATACTTCTGGCCGCGCTTGTGGCGGCCGTAATCATGGCAAAGGAGCGTCAGAGATAGATGGTCCCGATCTCCTGGTACATAGCCGTCGCGGCCGTTCTCTTCCTCATAGGCGTCTCCGGCGTCCTCATGAGAAGGAACATAATAGTCGTCCTCATGTCAATAGAGCTCATGCTCAATTCGGTCAATATCAACTTCGTGGCGTTCTCGTACATGCTGGGTGACATGACCGGGCAGATATTCTCGATATTCACCATTACCGTAACGGCAGCCGAGGTGGCAGTCGCCCTCGGCATCCTGATAGCGCTCGTCAGGAACAGAAAAACGTTCAATGTCGATGAGATCGACACCTTGAAGGGATAGAGATGTCCGAACACCTCCTTAGTCTTGTAATCTTCCTGCCGCTCCTGGGCGCGGCGCTCCTTCTTTTCATCCGGGACGAGCGCGCCATAAGGTGGATAGCGCTGGCCGTCGCGGTCGCGGACTTCGCCGTCTCGATCCCGCTCCTCACGGGCTTTGATTCCTCCACGCACAAGATGCAGTTCGTGGAGAGGTATGAATGGATACCGTCCTTCAACATATTCTACTATCTCGGCGTCGACGGCATAAGCGTGCTCTTCATATTCCTGACGGCCTTCCTCGGCGTCATCTGCGTGCTGGCATCGTGGACCGGCATAAAGCACAGGGTCAAGGAGTTCATGATATCGCTCCTGGCCATGCAGACCGCCATGCTGGGCGTCTTCGCCGCGCTGGACCTCCTCCTCTTCTATCTCTTCTGGGAGGCCATGCTCATCCCCATGTACCTTATAATAGGCGTGTGGGGCGGCAAGAACCGCATATACTCGGCCGTTAAGTTCTTCCTCTACACCCTCGCGGGCAGCATACTGATGCTCGTCGGCATCATCGCCATGTACTACGCGGCCGGCGGCACCTTCGACATACCGACACTGATGGAGCACAAGTACTCCTTCGTATTCCAGATATGGGTCTTCCTGGCCTTCTTCGTGGCATTCGCGGTGAAGGTCCCGATGGTCCCGTTCCATACCTGGCTGCCCGACGCCCACGTCGAGGCGCCTACAGCGGGCTCCATCATACTGGCGGGCGTGCTCCTTAAGCTCGGCACATACGGATTCCTGAGGTTCTCGGTGCCCATGTTCCCGGACGCCGCGCGGTACCTGGCCACTCCGATAATAATCATCTCGCTCGTGGCCATCATATACGGCGCGTTCCTGGCCCTTGCGCAAAAGGATCTTAAGAAGCTCATCGCCTATTCATCCATAAGCCACATGGGCTTCGTGACGCTCGGCATATTCCTCTTCAACAAGAACGGAGTCGAGGGCGCGATACTTCAGATGTTCAACCACGGCATCACGACCAGCGCGCTCTTCTTCTGCGTCGGTCTTATATACGAGAGGACGCACACCAGGGAGATAAGCGCGTACGGCTGGGGCGCCAGCCGCGTTCCGTACTACACGACCTTCCTCTTCATATTCTCGCTTGCTTCACTGGGTTTCCCCGGCACTAACGGCTTTATCGGAGAGCTACTCATAGCCTTTGGCGCGTTCGAGGCCTATCAGCCGTATCTCATATTCCTGCTCATAGGCATCGTCTTCGGGGCGGCCTACATGCTCTTCATGTTCAAGAGGATGGCCTACGGCGCGGACAGCCATGGGCATGGGGGCCAAGGCGGGCACGGCGGCGGACACGGCCATGACGACCACGAGCATAAGGTCTGGGATATCGACCTGCGCGAGGCAATAGCGCTCTTCGCCCTGCTGGTATTCGTTTTCTGGGTCGGGTTCCATCCCGAGGACTTCCTCAACTATATGCACGTATCGGTAAGCCGCTTTATCGAGCAGGCTAATGTCATAAAGATCTCGGCTTCAGGGTTGTAATTTAGGAGAATCAATGTTCTTTTCAGCAGCCGACATATTCGCAGTTCTACCGGAAATGGTGATATCAGGCATGGCCTGCCTCCTGCTGCTCGTGGACCTCGCAGTCCCGCAGCGGAAAAAGGGCCTCGTGGCCCTGCTCTCGGTAATATCCGTACTCGCAGCCGCGTTCCTGACCTTCAGCCTGACGGGTGTCGACACGAAGGCCTTCTCAGGGACCTTTGTCCTCGACGACTACTCGGCCTTCTTCAAGCTCATATTCTACATAGTTACGGTCTTCACCATATTCATCTCCCTCAGGTATCTCAAGACCGAGGAGATAAATATGGGTGAGTACTATGTGCTCATGCTCTTTTCGCTCAGCGGCATGATGGTCATGGCCTCTGGCGGAGACCTCCTTACGATCTACCTGGGCCTTGAGCTTACGGCCCTCCCGATATACGCCCTCGTCGGCTTCCTGCAGCATGACAGGAAGTCAAACGAGGCCGCGATGAAGTACGTCATCCTCGGCGCATTCTCGTCCGCGATACTCCTTTACGGCATCTCCCTCATATACGGCACCGCGGGCACCACCGACCTTGCCGCGATAGCGGAGGCCATAAGGTCAGGCAAGGCGGGCGGCACGCTCTTCGTCGTCGGCATAATAATGCTCGTCGCGGGCTTCGGCTTCAAGATCGCAGGCTTCCCGTTCCACATGTGGGCGCCTGACGCCTACGAGGGCGCGCCCACGCCCATTACCGCGTTCATGTCCGCGGGCCCCAAGGCTGCGGCCTTCGCGGCCATAATGAGGGTCTTCCTCGAGGCGCTCTATCCTGCTTATGGCTCATGGGAGTTGGCCATAGCCGCGGTCGCGGTCGGCAGCATGGTGGTCGGCAATATCACGGCCATAATGCAGACGAGCCTCAAGCGTATGCTCGCCTACTCCAGCATAGGACACGCCGGTTATGCCCTCCTTGGCGTCGTCGCAGGCACAGAGGAAGGCATCGCCGGAGTCATGTTCTACATGTTGGTATACACGTTCATGAACCTCGGCATATTCGCCATGATAATAATGATGAGGCGGGACGGCGCCAACGGCGACCAGATAAGCCACTGGGCGGGCTTCGCGAAGTCCAACAAGGTAGCGGCCCTCGTGATGCTCGTCTTCCTCTTCTCGCTTGCGGGCATACCGCCCACAGCCGGGTTCATGGCCAAGTTCTACGTCTTCATGGCCCTTATCCACAAGGGGATGATAGGCCTCGCGGTAGTGGCGGCGCTCATGAGCGCGGTCGCGGCCTACTTCTATATAAGGGTCGTAATGCTCATGTACATGAGGGAGCCTGAAAAGGAGTTCTCGCTGGTACGCTCCTGGGGCATCTACTGCGTGCTGGCCGTAGCGCTCGCCGCCGTAGTGGTCCTCGGCATATACCCCGATTACTTCGTGAGCCTCGCGAACCGCGCCGCGTTTTCGCTGTAGGGAAGGGATAGCATAGAATGGAAACGATAGTCTCAATAAAACCCTTCATAGCGGTCCTGGCATCGGCAGTAGCCGTCGCCCTGATCGTGCTCTCAAGGAACAAGCCGAACCTGAGGGAGTCGTGGTCCTACATCGCGGCCTTCATCAAGTTCGGCGTGATCATATCCATGGCGCCGGACATATTCTCCGGCAAGATAATAGAGTACACGGTGCTTACCGTTCTGCCGGGCATCGAGCTCAAGTTCAGGGTCGACCCCCTGGGCCTGTTCTTCGCGCTGACCGCTTCGTTCCTCTGGATAATCGCGACCACGTATTCCATCGGCTACATGCGCTCTTTGAGCGAGCACGCGCAGACGCGCTTTTTCGCCTGCTTCGCGATATCGCTCTCTTCGGCTATAGGCGTGGCCTTCTCGGCCAACCTCTTTACGCTATACCTCTTCTATGAAATATTGAGCATAATGACCTACCCGCTCGTCGCGCACCACGAGGACGACGCAGCGTGGGAAGGCGGCAAGAAGTACATCACGTACCTTATGGGCACGTCCAAGGTATTCCTGCTTGCCGCGATTGTAATCACCTATATGCTCACCGGCACGCTGGATTTCAAGCAGGGCGGCATATTCACCGCCGACATGTCCGGTGTGCTCGTCGTAATCGCGTATATATGCTTCCTTGCGGGTTTCGCGAAGGCCGGCATAATGCCTCTGCATAACTGGCTGCCTTCCGCCATGGTCGCTCCGACGCCCGTCAGCGCCCTTCTCCATGCGGTCGCGGTCGTCAAGGTCGGCGTCTTCTCGGTCGTGAGGGTAATGCTGGACGTATTCGGACTCGACGTAATGTCCGCGTTCAATCTTGGCATGCCGACGGTCTACTTCGTCTCTATCACAATTCTCGGCGCGTCGATAATCGCGCTTACGAAGGACGACCTCAAGGCAAGGCTGGCGTATTCAACCGTAAGCCAGCTCTCCTATGTCATCCTGGGCGTAGCCCTTCTTACGCCTTCCGGCATAACCGGCGGCATACTCCACATCGGCAACCACGCGTTCTCGAAGATAACCCTCTTCTTCTGCGCAGGATCCATATATGTGGCTTCGCATGTGAAAAAGATAAGCCACATGAGCGGCATAGGCTACAAGATGCCGATCACCATGGCCGCGTTTACGATAGGATCATTGAGCATGATAGGCATGCCGGCTGTGGCCGGCTTCACGAGCAAATGGTACATGGGCATAGGCGCGATGGAAGCCAAGGAAATATTCCCTCTTATCGTACTGCTGACAAGTACGGTCCTTAACGCGGCCTACTTCCTCCCCATCGTATTCAAGGCGTATTTCGAGAGCCCGGTGGGCAATCACCACATCGAGCATGTGGAGGAAGCGCCGAAGTTCGTGCTCGTGCCCCTTATAATTACGGCGATAATAACCGTCGGCATAGGCGTATACCCCGACTTTTTCCTCTCTCTTGCTGAAAAGGTGCTGAGATGAAACTGGAAAATATCATAGAGAATCAGCAGACCATGCGCACCCTGAAGGTTGTGCTCTATGTCGCTATGGCGGTCTTCGTGGTCATCGACATCTTCATGCCGAGGCACCATGTCGAGTTCTTCTGGGACGAGATACCCGGCTTCAGCGCGGCCTTCGGCATAGCGGCCTTCGCGGCAGTGGTGGTCGCGGCAAAGGTACTTGGAAAACTGTTTTTGCAAAAAGACGAGGACTATTACAAAAAGTAGCCCAATCAATTATTGAATAACTCTGATTTTTCAGGCTGCTCAAAAAGTTTTACATGCAAGGCGACTTGACAAGCAAATGGACTTTTTCAGCAGTCTGAAGAGGAATGACTGACATGCCTAACTGGATACATCCGGCAGCAATATTAGTTCTTGGCTCCTTCCTGATACCGCTCTTCAAGGGCAGGGTACGGCAGGCCTATATACTCCTTCTGCCCATACTCGCCTTCCTGAGCGTGGCCACGATGGATTACGGGACCTACGGCGTCTACAATGTCCTCGGCCTCGAGATGACGTTCGGCAGGGTCGACAGGCTCTCATACGTCTTCGCCTTCATCTTTACGCTCATGGCCTTCATAAGCGGCGTATACAGCTTGAACCAGAAGGAGAGCTGGCATCATGTGGCAGCCTACGTCTACGCCGGAAGCGCGACGGGCCTTGCCTTTGCCGGGGATTTCCTGACCCTGTTCCTCTTCGCCGAGTTCATGGCCTTCGGCTCCATGTGCCTCGTCCTCTTCAGGAAGACCGACGAATCGACCAGGGCGGCATACCGCTATATACTCGTGCACGTGTTCAGCGGCATCTGCGTCCTGGGCGGCGCGATGCTCCAGTACCAGCAGACCGGCAGCTTTGCATTCGATGCCGTAACGGCAGGCGGCCTTGCAGCCGTCCTCCTATTGATAGGCTTCTTGACGAACGCGGCCGTGCCGCCGTTCAGCGCCTGGCTTACTGACGCCTATCCGCTTGCGACCATCCCTGGCGCGGTCTTCATGTCTTCGTTCACCACGAAGAGCGCGGTCTATACGCTCGCGAGGGGATTTGCGGGGACCGATATACTCATCGTGCTCGGCGTCATAATGGCCGTCTACGGCACCATCTACGCGCTACTCGAGAACGACATCAGGAGGCTTCCGGCCTATTCGACCATCAGCCAGGTCGGCTACATGGTAACCGCAGTCGGCATAGGAACCGAGCTTGCCATAAACGGAGTCGCGGCTCACGCGTTCGCTCACATACTCTACAAGGGATTACTCTTCATGGGCGCCGGCTCGGTCCTCTATGTGACAGGCCGCTCCAAGCTCACGGATCTCGGCGGCCTCTACAAGTCCATGCCGTGGACCTTTATCCTCTACATCGTGGGCGGCCTTGCCATATCCGCGGTACCGCTCACAAGCGGCTTTGTCAGCAAATCGATAATACTCTCTGCGGCAGGCGAAGAGCACCTCATGATAGCGTGGGTCCTCCTTACGCTCGCGTCGGTCGGCACCTTCATCCATACAGGCTTGAAGCTCCCGTATTACACCTTCCTTTCAAAGGACGCGGGACTCCAGGCGCAGGACCCGCCGAAGAACATGATAGTCGGCATGGCGCTCGCTGCATTCATGTGCATATTCATAGGCGTATTCCCGCAGGCCCTCTACAGCCTGCTGCCGTACGCGATCGAATACCACCCGTACACGGCCGAGCATGTTGTCTGGACGGCAGAGATACTCCTCTTTGCCGGGTTCGCCTTCATGGTCTTCAAGAAGTATCTGGCGGGGGAGAGGACGATCAGCCTCGATACCGACTGGTTCTACCGCAGGGGCGCGGCCATGTTCATGAAGCTCGATTACGGCCTGTTCGCGGCTGTTGACGACATCGTAAGCAACCTCTACAAGCCCATCCTGAACGGGGTTAAGAAGTTCTCGGCGCTCTGCTGGGCCTTTGATTTCAAGTGGGTCGACGGCATGGTAAACGGCGTTGCCGCCCTGGTCGTCTATGTCGCGGGAGACGCACGCCGCCTTCAGACCGGGAGGCTCCAGCAATACGCGGTCACGATACTGCTGGGCCTTCTTTTCCTCGTAAACATCATACTATTCCTCGCTTAAGGGTTATGGCCCTTAAAGTCCTTTCACCTGCGAAGGTAAACCTCTTCCTGCGCGTTTCGGGTAAGAGGCCTGACGGCTATCATGACATCCTCTCGCTCATGCAGCCGGTCTCTCTCTACGACGATATAGAGATAGAAGCCGGAGAGGGGGAAGGCATATCGGTAAGCTCCGATAACCCGGCCCTGCCTGTCGGCGCCGAAAACCTTGCGCACAGGGCTGCATCGGCCTTCCTGAAAAAGCTGGGCAAAACAAAGTCTGTAAGCATCCATATAAAAAAGAGGATACCTGTTGGGGCAGGGCTTGGCGGCGGCAGCTCGAACGCGGCTTCGGTCTTAATGGGCCTTAACGAGCTCACTGGAGCCGGTTTCGATGAGGCTGTTCTTATGGATATTGGCTCAAGGCTGGGCTCGGATGTGCCCTTCTTCATATTGAAGTCCGGCGCGCTGGCAGCCGGCAGGGGCACTGAGCTCAAGAGGGTCAAGGTCCCGGAATTCGGGTATATTCTCATAAACCCCGGCTACCATGTCTCTACTGCCTGGGTCTACGGCAATTTGGACTTGACAAAAAAGCCTGAAAATAATAAGTTAACGTATTCTGTGGCGTCTTTCCGGGAAGGCTTTGAGGTCGGCGATCTTTATAACGACCTCGAGTCAGTCACTCTGAAAGAGCATCCTGACCTGGCTGAATATAAAAAAATCCTCGTGAAAAACGGCGCCTTGGGCGCTCTCATGTCAGGGAGCGGCCCGACGGTGTTCGGGGTCTATACGGACGGGGAATCGGCCCAAAAGGCTTATGCTGCCGTAAAGGCGTGCCTTGATGAAACGGTTTCAGCTTTTGCTGTAAAGGGTTTGTAAGGGTCGGGGGTCCTCGGGTCCCTCGGGTCATCGGATTCTGGGGCGTCGCCAAGCGGTAAGGCACGGGGTTTTGATCCCCGCACCCGGAGGTTCGAATCCTCCCGCCCCAACCAGTGCTTATTTTAAGAAAAACCGGGTATGGAGTAATGTTGGAGAAGATCAAGGTATTCGCCGGGAATTCGAACAAGCCGCTCGCAGTGGAGATTTGCGACCATCTCGGTATAGAGTTGGGTAAATCCGATGTACGGAGCTTCAGCGACGGCGAGGTATACGTAGACATACAGGAGAGCGTCAGGGGCGTCGAGGTCTATGTCGTGCAGTCGACCTGCATGCCGTGCAACGACAACCTGATGGAGCTCCTCATAATGCTTGATGCATTCAAGAGGGCGTCGGCCTGTTCCGTCACCGCGGTCATCCCCTATTACGGGTATGCAAGGCAGGACAGAAAAGTGGCCCCGAGGACGCCGATCTCGGCAAAGCTGTGCGCGGACCTCATAACCGTAGCCGGCGCGACGAGGGTCGTCTGCGTTGACCTGCACGCGGGCCAGATACAGGGCTTCTTCAACATCCCGGTCGACCACCTCTATGCAACGCCGGTGCTTCTCGACTATATCAGGCAGAACTTCCAGGACGACGTAGTCATGGTCTCGCCGGACGCCGGAGGCGTCGAGAGGGCGAGGGCATTTGCCAAGAGGCTCGGTACGACGCTTGCCATCGTCGACAAGAGGCGTCCGAGGCCCAATGTCTCTGAAGTCATGAGCATAATCGGAGACGTCGAGGGCAAGACGGCTGTCATCCTCGACGACATGATAGACACGGCAGGGACAATAACTCAGGCCGCTGCCGCGCTCAAGGAGAAGGGCGGCGCAAAGCAGGTCTATGCCTGTGCCACTCACGCCGTGCTCTCAGGCCCGGCTATCGAGAGGATAGACGCGTCCCCGATAAAGGAACTTGTCGTGACCAATACCATACCGAGAAGGGAGAGCGCGACTTCCCCGAAGGTCAAAAGGGTGTCGGTAGGGCCGCTCCTGGGCGAGGCGCTAAAGAGGATACATTACGGAGAGTCGGTAAGCTCCCTGTTCGTTTAGGGAATTGCCTGGCAGCTTTGGAATATTAACCGGAGGAAGCACAATGGAACAGATAAATCTCTCAGCCCAGCAGAGACAGGAAAGGGGCAAGAACGAAGCGAGGAGGCTCCGCGCAGCCGGCAAGGTCCCCGGCATACTCTATGGCCCGGGGGTCGAAGGCGCACTGTCAGTGACAGTCGACGGTAAGGAGCTGGACAGGGCTCTCCATACGCACGCCGGCGGCAACGTCCTCGTGAACCTGGACGTGACCGGCGACAAGAAGCGCACCGTGATGTTCAAAGAGGTGCTCCGCCACCCGCTCAGGGGCACTGTGCAGCACATAGACCTCCTTGAGGTCCAGATGGACCACAAGATAGCCGTCGATGTGCCTGTGCACATCGTGGGCAAGGCAGCGGGTATTGCCTTTGGCGGCATAGTGCAGCACGAGACAAGGAAGTTGAGGATCGAGTGCCTGCCGTCAGACATCCCGGATTCGATAGAGGTCGACATCACGCCTCTTGCCGTAGGACACTCCTTCCATGTAAGGGACATAAGCCTCAGGGAAGGCCTGCAGGCGCTTGACGAGGCGGATCTGACCGTAGTATCGGTAGTCGCGCCGACGGCAGAGGTCGCGCCGAAGACCGCTGAAGAGGTCCAGGCAGAGCTTGCCAAGAGCTTCGAAGAGAAGGAAGGGGCGAAGAAGGAGGAGTAATCCTCTTTCTTCCCTGACCGTCAGAACGGCTTTGGGGGCTGCCTGTTGCTTCTCATCGTAGGATTGGGGAATCCCGGCGGCGAGTACGAGGATACCAGGCACAACGCCGGCTTCATGCTCGTAGACCGCCTGAGCAGGGATTATTCCGTTAAACTCAAGAAGGGCGGCAAGGGTCTCTGGGGTGAGGGCCGCATAGCGGGCGAGGAGGTAATCCTCTTGAAGCCCATGACCTACATGAACCTGAGCGGCCTGGCTATAGCTGAGGTCCTTCAGAAACACCCGCTCCCGCCGGAGTCAATCATCGCTGCCTTTGACGACTGCGACCTGCCGTTGGGCAAGGTAAGGATCAGGAAGGGCGGCGGAAGCGGCGGCCACAGGGGCCTCGCCTCGCTCATAAATACGATAGGTACGAGAGAGTTCCCCAGGATAAGGCTTGGTGTAGGAAGGCCTTCCAGCGGTGATATCGTAGACTATGTCCTGAGCCCTTTTGCTCCGGATGAGGTGCCCGCCGTAGAAGAGATGCTGATACGTGCCAAAGAGGCTTTCGATTCAATCATAACAAGCGGTATAGAGCAGGCCATGAACAGGTTCAACGCCTGATCCTCCATCCAGCTCACACGAATTCCAACCATCCATGCGCGAGCGAGCCTGCTGACCCCGGAAGGTGTCCGCCATGTCAAAAATGACGCTTTACGCGCCGGTCTTCGGCGCAGCCGGACTTCTAATCACATTATTTCTATATCTGTATGTCAGGCGGCTTCCTGCGGGCAGCGGGAGGATGAGGGAGATCTCCGAGCTCATCCACTCCGGCGCAATGGCCTATCTGAAGAGGCAGTACCTTATACTCGTCCTCTTTCTTGCAGTCGTCGCGGTCGGGCTGGCGTATCTGCTCGGCATACCTACTGCCATTGCGTACATTTCAGGCGGTGCCTCGTCCATGCTCGCCGGCTACTTCGGCATGAAGGGCGCGACCAAGGCCAACGTCAGGACTGCCGAGGCTGCCAACAGGTACAAGCCTGACCCATCAAAGGCCCTTTTGACGGCCTTCTTCGGCGGCTCTGTCATGGGCCTGTCGGTCGCGAGCCTGGGACTGATCGGAGTCGGCGTATTCTTCATACTTTACGGTAGGCCTGAAGAGGCTGCTGTCATAAACGGATTTGCCATGGGCGCATCCTCTATCGCGCTCTTCGCAAGGGTCGGGGGCGGGATATATACAAAAACAGCCGACGTAGGCGCTGACCTTGTCGGCAAGGTAGAGGCAGGAATCCCGGAGGACGACCCGAGAAACCCCGGCGTCATCGCTGATAACGTGGGCGACAACGTCGGCGACGTCGCTGGCCTCGGGGCTGACATATTTGAATCTTATGTCGGCGCTGTCGTCGCGTCGATAGCGCTCGGCGCTACTATAGCGGCAAGCGACCTTGCCTTCCTGGGCGAGAGGGAAGCGCTCATGTCTTATCCGGTGCTCCTCGTGATGGCCGGGCTCCTGTCCTCCCTTGCGGGTATTGCGTCGATGCGCATACTCGACAGGTTCGGCCCTGCCTCCGCGCTCAGATACTCTTCCCTGATTTCAGCGGCGGCATTCCTCGGCCTCGCCTTCCTTGTGACAATCTTTGTGAAGTGCGGCATGGGCTGCTATCTTGCCGTTGCGGCCGGGTGCCTGGGCGGAAGCCTCATAGGACTCATGAGCGAGTACTATACCGGAGGAAGCCCGGTGGAACGGATAGCGAGGTCATCTCTTACAGGGGCAGGCACAAATATAATCACAGGCATAGCGGTGGGGCTCGAGAGCTGCGCACTGCCGCTGATTGCCATAAGCCTTGCGATATATATCGCGAATTACGCGGCTGGCATATACGGCATAGGCATAGCTGCCGTGGGCATGCTCGCTACGACAGGCATAATCATGAGCGTTGACGCATACGGCCCCATAGCCGACAACGCGGGCGGCATCTCCGAGATGAGCGGCCTCGGCAAAGAGGTGAGAGAGATAACCGACAACCTCGACGCGCTCGGAAACACCACGGCGGCAATCGGCAAAGGCTTTGCCATCGGCTCTGCCGCGCTTACGGCGATCGCCCTCTTTGCGGCCTATGGACAGGCGGTCAGCGCTGCCTCCGGCGAGCCGCTCGAGATGTCCCTTTCAGACCCGTCCGTCATGATAGGCATGCTCATCGGGGCGATAATACCCGTTTTTATAGGTTCGCTTACGATGACGAGCGTGGGCAAGGCTGCGATGAAGATGGTCGAGGAGATAAGGAGACAGTTCAGGGAGATACCCGGCCTGCTCGAAGGCAGGGAGGGCGTGCGCCCCGATGTCGAAAGGTGCGTTGACATATGCACGAAGGCCGCGCTCCGCGAGATGATACTCCCCGGCGTGCTCGCCGTGGCGGCCCCTGTTTTCGTCGGGTTCGTATTCGGGGCAAAGGCGCTCGGGGGCATGCTGGCAGGAGCGACCGTAACAGGCATCATGCTTGCGATTTTCATGGCAAACGCCGGCGGCGCATGGGATAATGCAAAGAAGTTTATCGAAAAGGGGCAGTTCGGAGGAAAGGGCTCCGATGCCCATAAGGCGGCAGTAGTAGGGGACACGGTCGGAGACCCGTTCAAGGACACATCCGGGCCGGCCATGAACATACTCATAAAGCTTATAAGTATCATCTCCCTTATCATCGCGCCGCTTATAGCTTGACAGGCTGCTGAAAAAGCCCATCTGCTTTGTTGTCATCGTCGCTCATCACTGCGGCGTACGGCAAAGAGTACGCCTCATTCCTCGCTCCCCGATTTAACCGGGGCCTCGCATATGGAGCTTTTTGAGCAGCCTGTTAGATCCAGAATTTTTTATAGAGTAATCTTATGCCTTTTAAAACAGGGCGCAGTTTGCCCTGTTTTTAAATTTCAGAAAAATACAGTCAAGGAGAGCAGCACAAGATGGGATTCAACTGCGGTATTGTAGGACTTCCGAACGTCGGCAAGTCGACCATATTCAACGCGATGACGGCTGCCGGGGCCGAAGCGTCAAACTATCCTTTCTGCACCATAGACCCGAACATAGGAATGGTGCCTTTAAGGGACGAGCGACTCTCAAGGTTAGCTGCGCTGGTGAAGCCTGAAAGGACGGTGCCGACGGCAGTGGAGTTCGTGGACATAGCTGGCATAGTCAAAGGCGCGAGCAAGGGCGAGGGGCTGGGTAACCAGTTCCTCGGAAACATCAGGAGCGTGGACATGATAGCCCACGTGGTCCGCTGCTTCGAGGACGAGCAGGTCGTGCACGTCGACGGCAGGGTGGACCCGAAGGGCGATATCGAGGTCATAAATACGGAGCTCATTCTCGCTGACCTCGATTCTCTCGATAAGCGCATTGAAAGGTCTGCCAAGCTCGCCAAGTCCGGCGACAAGGCTATTGCCGAGGCCATGCCTGTCTACCTTGAGCTCAAGAAGGCCTTTGAGGAGGGCCGGCCGGCAAGGAGCGTCCTGAACCGCGAGACCGCGCAACTCGTCAAGGACCTCAATCTCCTTACGGCCAAGCCGGTCATATATGTCGCTAACGTGAGCGAGGACGATCTCGCTGGGACATCGGGCGCGGCTCAGTCTGTGAAGTCTATCGCGGAAAAAGAGGGCGCGGGATTCTGCGTGATCTGCGGGAAGATCGAGTCTGAAATAGCCGAGCTTTCCGAAGAGGAGAGGGTTGAATTTCTTTCCGGATTGGGCCTCAAGGAATCTGGTCTCGACAGGCTCGCGCACGCGGCTTACGCACTTTTGGGCCTCTACACTTACTTCACCGCCGGGAAAAAAGAGGTAAGGGCGTGGACAATCGAGGCAGGCACAAAGGCCCCGGGCGCGGCCGGAGTCATACACACGGATTTCGAGCGCGGATTCATCAGGGCCGAGGTCATCGCTTACGATGATTTCATAAAGTACGGGTCAGAGGCGGCCTGTAGGGACAAGGGCGTATTGAGGCTCGAGGGAAAGGATTACGGGGTAAAGGACGGCGACCTCATGCACTTCAGGTTCAACGTGTGAGCGCTCTGCACTAAAGTACAGTTGACGGCCTTTCGGCAGCCGTCTTCATTGACAGTATGGGGAAACAAAAAAGTTCTTACATAGACAATAAAGTTTCGCCTAAAAAGTCCAGGACGGACTTTTTCAACATCCTGATAGAGGCTGAAGTCCATCTGTTTCGTTGTGGTCCCATCCTGTTGACACTCCCCGCCCATGGGCCTATACTGAGTTTAAGGTATTCTTAGATGCCGGGACTTGGTAAAGCGCTCATAATAATAGGGATAGTCGTGCTTGTCATAGGTCTTCTGGTCGCCTATGGGCCGAAAATCCCATATTTAGGGAAGCTGCCCGGCGATATCCATGTGAAAAAGGATAATTTTGTCTTCTATTTCCCTCTGGCCACCTCTATCATTATCAGCATAATCCTTTCCCTTGTTTTATACCTTTTCACAAGGCGTTAGTGTTGCAAAAAAGAGAAAAACATCTTTTTTGTGGTAATAAAACTACACTGTTGCCCCCTTGCGTGAAATAAACCTCCTGAAATATCGAAGGATTTTTTTATGGCATGCTTATTGCTCTATACTTTGTCAATGATGATGCAGCAGACGCTTAAAAAAATAATAGAGTTCTCCGGAGTAGGCCTACATACCGGGCGAGAGGTAAGGGGCAGGATAATGCCCTCCTGCGCTGATACCGGCATTACCTTTTTCAGGCGCGACCTGGGCGGCGCTCCTGCCATAAGGGCAACATCCTCAAATGTCATTTCCACGAGCTATGCCACCACGCTTGGCTCCAGGGGCGCTACTGTATCGACCATAGAGCACCTCATGGCCGCCTTCTACGGCATGGGCGTAGATAACGCAATAGTCGAGCTTGACGGTCCGGAAGTTCCCATACTTGACGGCAGCTCGGTCGAGTTCGTTTCAATGATAGAGTCCGCCGGGCTCGCAACGCTTTCGGCCCCGAGGCGCTATATTGTTATAAAGAAGCCCATCAAGGTAATAGAGGACGACAAGTACATCTTCCTCCTTCCTACTGATGAGGCAGAGCTTTCGATAAATTACTCGATAGACTTCTCGCACCCGTTCCTCTCAAAGCAGTCCTTCTCAAGGCTCTTTACAAAAGATGTCTTCAGAAAAGAGCTGGGGAGCGCGCGTACCTTCGGCTTCCTCAAGGATGTCGAGATGTTGAGAGCCAACGGGCTCGCAAAGGGCGGCTCCCTTGAGAACGCGATAGTAATAAGCGATACCGAGATACTTAACGAGGGCGGCCTGAGGTACCCCGACGAGTTCGTAAGGCACAAGGTCCTCGACCTCATGGGGGACATAGCCCTCGTCGGCGCACCCATCAAGGGCAAGATCATCGCCTACAGGTCAGGGCACGCCTTGAACCATAAGCTCAGCCAGGAGATATGGAGAAAGCCCGGCAGCTGGGAGTTCAGCGATTCGGTTTCCAGCGAGGAGAGGCTCATTGCCCGCAGCCCCATTCTCCTTGACATGGATAAGATGGCAACGGTTTAGCCTTTTGGAAATAAAATGTAAAAGCCCCTTTTCAGGGGCTTTTTTTTTAGCTCCTGGCCGTGAAGTCACCGCTAAAGCATGGAATTGCAAAAGTAGCTGATTAATGTTACAATTTTTTAAACAATCGGAAAAAAGACCCCTCTCCGGAGGGGTTTTTGAATTACGAGCAGGAACAAAGTGGCGACCGAAAAGAACGGGACAATACAAAAGCAGATAACGCTCGATGACAACAACCTTGCCATGAGGCTCTTTGGCGAGGCTGGCGAGAACATCCGCCGCTTCGAGAAGAAGCTCGGCGTGAGGATAACGACGCGCGGAGCCCTTGTCACCATCAGCGGAGAGCCTGAGAAGGCCGAGCTTGCCGAGAGGCTCATAATCGAGCTCTACAAGCTCCTTGAAAAGGGATATTCGCTCTATCCGCACGACCTGGACTATGCCGTAAGGATGGTGCTCGGCGATAAGGGGGTAGCGATCGCCGATGTTTTCATGGATACGGTCTATATCTCGTACCGCAAGAAGGTCATAGCTCCGAAGAGCGTGGCTCAGAAAAGGTACGTTGACGCCATGCGGAGCCACGATATCGTCTTTGGAATCGGTCCGGCCGGCACGGGAAAAACATATCTCGCGATGGCGATGGCCGTTGCCGCCCTCATGAGCAAGGAAGTCGACAGAATAATACTCACCAGGCCCGCTGTCGAGGCAGGCGAGAAGCTCGGCTTCCTTCCCGGCGACCTTGCCGCAAAGGTAGACCCGTACCTGAGGCCTCTCTATGACGCTCTCCACGACATGATAGATTACGAGCGGGCGCAGAAGTTTTTAGAGAGGGGCGCGATAGAGGTCGCTCCGCTCGCATTCATGAGGGGTCGTACCCTGAACGATTCCTTCATCATCCTCGATGAGGCGCAGAACACCACCTTAGAGCAGATGAAGATGTTCCTCACGAGGCTTGGCTTCGGATCAAAGGCGGTAATCACAGGCGACATCACGCAGATAGACCTGCCGCTGGCAAAGCCGTCGGGTCTTGTGGAGGCTCGAAAGATTTTAGAGGACGTGGAAGGCATTGAGTTCGTCGCCTTCACAGAGACGGACGTGGTAAGGCACCCGCTTGTGCAGAAGGTAGTAAAGGCGTTCGAGCGCATGGAGAGCAAGAGGAAGAGCGCGGCCGTGGAGGAGCCCTGATGCCGCAGAAGCAGGAACATGGCGCGTCTGGCGCGCACTCTGGCGGCCGGTTCGGTGAATTGTCAAGGAAGCTCGGACTGCTGCTCCTTATCAGCCTCCTTGCGACAGTGCTCTATTTCCCGAACCTCACATTCAGGGGCTACGACCTTGTCCCCGGCGAGGTTGCGCGGACCGACGTAAAATCCCCGGTCGAGGCGGCCTCCCGGGGCGCGACCGTCCGCAAGGGCGAGGTGGTAGTGCGCGAGGGGCAGGTCGTGACAGAGGCAGAGATTGCCAAGCTCGACCTGATCGAATCTTCAATAAGCCGCGAGGACGCCGGCCTTCCGGCATTGGGCTTTTTCTCTCTTGTAGCCGCCCTCCTCTTCGTAAGCGGTTATTTCGCTAAAAGGAATATCCGGAAGTTCGCATCAATGCCAAAGGACCTCCTGCTTATGGGAGCGGTCCTCTCGGGCGTCCTCGTCCTCCTGAACCTGTCCGATACCGCCGCGCTTGTCATGGCAGAGATATTCCCCGGCTCTTCTTCCGTGTACAGGTATGTTGTGCCTGTCGCTGTCGGGCCCATGCTCGTGCGGCTCCTTTTGAATTCCGAGACAGCCCTGGTCTTTGCCGCCGTAAGCTCGGTCCTGGCCGGTTATTTCATAGGCGGAGTTGAGATGGCTGCCTTCGCGCTCGCGGGAGGTATAGCGGGCGCGTCCGGCGTGAGGCAGTGTACGCACAGGTCGATTGCAATAAGGGCGGGACTTCTTCTCGGCGCGGTCAACGCCGCCGTGCTCCTTTGCATCTCGATAATAAAGGGCGGCGCCTTTGACAGCGCGTTCCAGATTGTATTTACGGGCCTCCTTAACGGCGTGCTGGCGTCCATCCTTGCAATAGGCTTCGCGCCGGTACTGGAAGTTCTCTTTCAGTATACGACGGACATAAGGCTCCTTGAGCTATCAAGGATGGAGCATCCTCTTCTTAAGGAGCTTGCCATTAAGGCCCCGGGCACCTACCATCATTCGCTCATGATAGGCACGCTCGCGGAGGCCGCATCCGAATCGATAAACGCGAACCCTCTCCTTGCGCGCGTGGGGGCCTATTACCACGACATCGGAAAGACCAGGATGCCGCAGTACTTCATCGAGAATACATCCGGCGAAAACAGGCACGATAGGCTCACCCCTTCGATGAGCTCTCTCATCTTGTCGAGCCATGTGAAAGAGGGGATAGAGCTCGCCGCAAGGTACAAGCTTGGCGCCGAGATCACCGAGATAATAAGCCAGCACCACGGCACGGCCCTCATCACATATTTTTACCAGAAGGCGAAGGCTTCGGGAGAAGGCGGGGAAGAAGTGGCGGAGGGTGATTTCCGCTATCCCGGCCCCAAGCCCCAGACAAAGGAGGCCGGGATAGTGATGCTCGCGGACGCGATAGAGGCGGCGAGCAAGACGCTGCCTGACCCCACGCCTGACAGGATACAGTGGCTTACGCAGAAGATAGTGAACAGGATATTCTCGGACGGCCAGCTCGACGAGTGCGAGCTCACGCTCAAGGACCTGCACGCGATAACGAGGAGCTTCAACCGGGTATTTGCCGGCATGTATCATCAAAGGATAGACTATCCGGAGCCGGTGGATATCCTGAAGGAGAAGGGTATTGAAGGTTCTGGTCCAGGGAAAAAAGGGGCGGGCGAAAATAAAAAAGATGGCAGAGGCCGCCTTAGAAGGCTTGGGGTGTAAGGACGTAGAGCTCTCGATTCTTCTTACTGACGACGAAGGCATAAGGGAGCTCAACAGGGATTACAGGGGCAGGGACAAGCCTACAGACGTGCTGAGCTTCCCGATGGAAGACGATTACATGCTCGGCGACGTGGTAATATCGATGGAGAGGTCGAGAGAGCAGGCTGTAGAGTTCAAGGTCAGCGAGGACGAGGAACTCGCGAGGCTCCTGGTCCACGGCATACTGCACCTCATGGGCCATGACCATGTTAAAGGCGGGCGCCAGGCCAAGAGGATGAAAGAGGAAGAGAAGGCGTTACTCAAGCTGATAAAGAAAAAGGGGATCATCTGAGCAGAATGGCGGGGCGGGTCGATTTTGGGAAGTATCTAAGAAAAGCTCTTCAGATAATAAAATTAAGGAAGGAAGCGGCCGAAGAGGCTGCCAACGACGAGGCGGCCTTTTTGCCCGGCATACTCATACTTGCCATCGGCGGCCTTGCGGTCGCTATCGGCGCAATGCTCCAGGGCATAGTCAAGGAGCCTGTCGAGGCGGCCTTTTTCATATTCTTCGCGCCGATATTGAACGTCCTCATATTCTCGCTCTTCATATCCATCTTCCACGCCATCGCCAGGCTCTTCGGCGGCAAGGCCTCGTTCCAGGCATACTACAGGGCCGCTGCCCTGGCCTCCATAGTAGGCTGGGTACAGGTGCTGCCTGTTGTGGGCACAGTCTTGAGCGTCTGGACGCTGCCGGTGAACGTCATCGTGCTCGAGGGCGTTCATAAGTTGAGGCGCATCGAGGCCATTGCCGTCGTGTGCCTCATGATGGCGGCCGCGATGAGCCTACTTTATTTTTCCGGCCTCTTGGGCTAATATAATAAGATGGACAACGGTGAGGTTAGAAAGCCAAGGAACTGGTTCGAGAGCCTGAACTACGCCATCGAGGGCGTTATCTACGCCTTCAAGACGCAGCGGCACATAAGGTACCACTATGTAATCGCCGCGGCGGCGCTCTTCCTGAGCCTCTTCCTCGAGCTGCCCATGGTCGAGTTCGTGCTCTTCGTGATGTCGGTGCTCATCCTCCTGTTCGCGGAGATGATGAACACGGCGGTAGAAGAGGCCGTAAACCTCCTCGAGGAGAAGTACCACGTAAGGGCAAAGAACGCGAAGGACGTCTCAGCCGGAGCGGTGCTCATCGCTTCCGTGGGGGTGGCAATAATGGTATACATGATATTTACGAAGTATATCTTCGACCCCATGTCCATAGCGCTCCGCGAGGCGAGGATGCTCTCGGGCCATATCGCCATAATATCGCTTCTCCTTGTCCTCATAGCGGTCGTGGTCTTCAAGGCGCTCTACGGCAAAGGTACGCCGCTCCACGGAGGCATGCCGAGCGGCCACTCTGCCGTGGCGTTCTCATTGTTTACGAGCATAAGCCTCCTTACGCTCAATCCTCTCGTTGTTATTCTGTCGTTTGCTCTCGCGGCCATGGTCAGCCATTCCAGGCTCCTGGGCGGCATACATACAAGGCTTGAGATATTCCTCGGCGGCCTCCTCGGTTTCGGTCTTACCCTGCTGGTCTTCCGCATATTCTTCATGACGCTCAAATGACAAGACGCCTTCTTTCAGCGATAGTCTCAGGTCTTGCAATGGTGCTCGCGTTCCCGCCGTTCGGGCTTGGGTTCCTGGCGTGGTTCGCGCTTGTGCCGCTCCTGCTGGGCCTTGAGGGGCAGAGCGGCAAAAAGGGATTTCTACTCGGCCTTGTCTCAGGCTTTGCCTTCTTCCTCGGTTCCGTCTATTGGGTAGTTCACTCGATGAGCAACTACGGCGGCGTGGCGGTTTGGGCGAGCATCGGCGTAATGCTCCTGCTTGTTCTCTATTTGAGCCTCTACTGGGGGGCATTCGGGTTTTTCGCCACATTGACCGCGGGGCTCGATAATACCGCCAGGCTCCTTCTGCTGCCGGCCTTCTGGGTGGCGCTCGAATACCTGAGGGGCAATCTTTTCACGGGCTTCCCGTGGGTCCTTGCCGGGTACACCCAGGCTGATTATCTGCCGCTCATACAGGTGGCGGACACCACGGGCGTATGGGGCATATCTTTCGTCATTATCGTCTCCAACACCGCGCTCTCATTTATAGCCGGTCATCTCATCCGTAAGGAGCGTGGCAGGGCGCCTCTGGCGCCTGCGGCTATAGCGGTCGCACTCGTGGTTTCGATAACGTCTTACGGGTTTATTCGCATGAAGGCCGTAGACAGCGAGGCCGCCAGATGGAGCGGCTTCAGGATAGGGGTCGCGCAGGGATCCATAGACCAGGGACTTAAATGGGATGGAAGGTACCAGCAGGAGACGCTCGATATCTACAGCGCCCTTACCGAGAAGGCCTCCGGCAGGTTCGCCAGGCTCGTGATTTGGCCGGAGACGGCCATACCGTTCTATTACGAGCCGGAGCGCATAGAAGAAGGCCAGGTAGGGGAGCTTGCCAAAAAGACAAGCTCATTCATATTGACGGGTAGCCCGTCTTATACTTATAATCCAGCCACCAACGAGGTCAGGTACTTCAACAGCGCCTTTCTCATCAACACCGCGGGCGAGACCGTCGGCAAGTACGAAAAGTTCCATTTGGTTCCCTTCGGCGAATATGTCCCGTTAAGGGGCATACTCCCTTTCGGAAAACTTACGGCAGGCATCGGGGATTTCACCGAAGGCCCGGGGCCTGTGCCCATAGCATTCGAGGGCGGCGGCATCGGCACCCTGGTCTGCTTCGAATCGATATTCCCGGAGATAGCGAGGGGGCACGTAAATAATGGCGCCACCATGCTCGCCAATCTCACCAATGACGCGTGGTTCGGCTACACGTCAGCCCCTTACCAGCACTTCCAGATGGCGGTCTTCAGGGCAGTCGAGAACAGGACTTTTCTCGTGCGCTCCGCCAACACGGGCATAAGCGCCGTCATAGACCCGAACGGAAGGATAAGGGAGAAGACCGGCCTCTTCGAGAGGACGATCATAACCGACGATATACGCCTTAAGCAGGGAGCGCTTACCTTTTACACCTTATACGGCGACCTCTTTGCATGGGGCTGCTCGATAATCACGGGTATTTTCATAGGGACAAGGTTCAGGAGGAAAAGAGATGTTTGAGGAATTGAAAGAAGACCTTCAGGGCGTGAAGGAGAAGTATGACGACCTAAGGAGTTTTCTTTGACCAGGCTGCCAGGACAGACGAACTCCAGGAAATAGACGCCAGGCTCTCGGACCCCGCTGTATGGACAAACCTCGAAGAGGCGCAGAAGCTCACGAAGAGAAAGGCCGAGCTGACGGCAGGGATGGACGCCCTTCAAAGGATAGCCGCCCTTGTCGAAGACGCGGAGGTGCTCCTCGAGCTGGCCGACGAGGCGCATGACGGCACGGTCGCGAAGGAGTCCGGCGAAAAGATAAAAGAAGCAAGGGACGCCATAAGGAAGGCAGAGATAAGGAGGATGCTATCGGGCGAGCACGACGGCTCGAATGCGATAGTCTCCATACATCCGGGCGCGGGCGGCACCGAGGCGCAGGACTGGGCCGACATATTGCTCCGAATGTACATGAGGTGGGCGGAGCAAAGGGGCTACAAGACCGAGGTCCTCGATTTTCAACCCGGCGAAGAGGCCGGGATAAAGAGCGTCACCTTCACGGTATCAGGCGAGTACGCCTACGGGTACCTCAAGGCAGAGGGCGGCGTGCACAGGCTGGTGAGGATATCGCCCTATGACGCCAACAAGAGGAGGCATACGTCGTTCGCCTCGGTATTCGTCTATCCGGAGATCGAGGAGGACGTGGAGGTCGATATGAATGAGGCCGATCTTAAGGTGGACACATTCCGCGCGAGCGGCGCTGGCGGCCAGCACGTCAACAAGACCGACTCCGCCGTCCGTATAACCCACATGCCCACCGGCATAGTGGTGCAGTGCCAGAACGAGCGCAGCCAGCACAAGAACAGGGCCGTTGCCATGAAGCTCCTGAGGGCGCGCCTCTATGAGTTGAAGCTCAAGGAGAAGGAAGAGAAGATGCAGGAGTTCACCAAGGAAAAGCGGGATATTGCCTGGGGAAACCAGATAAGGTCGTATGTCATGCAGCCCTACAGGCTTATAAAAGACCACAGGACAGGCTTTGAGACCGGCAACATAGACCCTGTGCTCGACGGCAGCCTCGACCCGTTCATAGAGTCGTTCCTGCAGATGCGTTCCGGGGCGGCCTCGAAATAATTTTTGCGCTGCGTCAAAAGCGTGTTAGAATTAAAAGGTTGTGTCTTTGGAATTGGGGGGGAGACGGATCCAAGCGATCTGGCTTCTTTTCTTATGCCCGCCTGCAAAAAAGCCCTTGACAAAGCAGAGCTTGTGATTTATATATTTAAATTCAGTTTCGCCGTCTGGGGTGGCGAAGTCTGCCGTTTTTCTAATTTCGCGTTTTCTCCAGTATTTATGCTGGCGTAGCTCAACGGTAGAGCAGCTGATTTGTAATCAGCAGGTTGCGGGTTCGAATCCCATCGCCAGCTCCAGATCGCTTAACGTTCTACCGGCAAAAAGAGTCCGGAGGGTCTTCAAGGGCTGGTCTACTCGCCTGTTCCATTCTCCCGGAGCTTTTCGTTCTTGACCTTGGACTGACCCGTCTTCCTGTATCAGGGGCCGGCAGGCTTTAAGATATGCGTTCGGCATGGAGAGGTTCCCGAGCGGCCAAAGGGGGCAGACTGTAAATCTGCTGGCTCAGCCTTCGGAGGTTCGAATCCTCCCCTCTCCACCAGTATAACAGGAAATCGCGCGGGTGTAGTTCAATGGTAGAACTCCAGCCTTCCAAGCTGGATGCGTGGGTTCGATTCCCATCACCCGCTCCATTTATAAATATACAACGATTGCGCGAAAGCGCAACAGCAGCCGATAACACCGCCCATGTAGCTCAGTCGGTAGAGCACTTCCTTGGTAAGGAAGAGGTCAGCGGTTCGATCCCGCTCATGGGCTCCAGGAATTCGAAGTATAAAATTTATACTGCCCGGAGGAAGAAAAAATGAGCAAGGCTAAATTCGAGAGAGGAAAGGCGCACCTGAACGTAGGCACTATAGGCCACGTCGACCACGGCAAGACCTCGCTTACTGCAGCTATAACGAAGGTCCTGAGCTCGAGAGGATACGCCGAGTTCCTGGCATACGAAAATATAGACAAGGCGCCCGAGGAGAGGGAGCGTGGAGTCACGATATCCATATCCCATGTCGAGTACCAGACCGACAAGAGGCATTACGCGCATATCGATTGTCCCGGCCACGCCGACTACATAAAGAACATGATAACCGGCGCAGCGCAGATGGACGGCGCGATCCTCGTCGTCTCGGCAGCCGACGGCCCGATGCCCCAGACCAGGGAGCACATACTCCTTGCCCGTCAGGTAGGCGTGCCTTATATAGTAGTGTTCCTGAACAAGGTCGACATGGTCGACGACAAGGAACTCCTTGAGCTCGTCGAGCTTGAGGTAAGAGAGCTTCTGAGCCTGTACAAGTTCCCCGGCGAGGATATCCCGGTAATAAAGGGCAGCGCGCTGAAGATCCTGGAGTGCGGCTGCGGCAAGAAGGAATGCGAGTGGTGCGGCGCGATACACCAGCTTACCGATACCCTCGACACCTACATCCCGGAGCCCAAGAGGGAGATAGACAAACCGTTCCTGATGCCCGTTGAGGACGTATTCTCGATATCCGGCCGCGGCACTGTCGTCACGGGCAGGGTCGAGAGGGGCATTGTAAAGGTCGGCGAGGAAATAGAGATAATAGGCCTTCGCCCGACACAGAAGACGGTCGTCACGGGCGTCGAGATGTTCAGGAAGCTCCTGGACGAGGGCCGCGCCGGAGACAACATCGGAGCGCTCTTGAGGGGCACCAAGAAGGAAGATGTCGAGAGGGGCCAGGTATTGGCGAAGCCCGGTTCAGTTACCCCTCACACCAAGTTCAAGGGCGAGATCTACATCCTCACGAAGGAAGAGGGCGGCAGGCACACGCCGTTCTTCAACGGCTACAGGCCTCAGTTCTACTTCAGGACGACGGACGTTACCGGCGTGGCGAAGCTTCCCGAGGGCACTGAGATGGTCATGCCCGGCGACAACATCAGCATAGACGTAGAGCTCATAACACCGATAGCCATGGAAGAAGGCTTGAGGTTCGCCATCCGCGAGGGCGGCAGGACAGTGGGCGCGGGCGTTGTAACGAAGATAATAGAGTAAGCAGGCGGGTCTACCGCGGAGGAATGGGATGAGAGACATAATCACCCTCGCGTGCACGGAATGCAAGCGCAGGAACTATTCGACGACAAAGAACAAGAAGACGACGCCTGACAGGCTTGAGCTCAAGAAGTACTGCAAGTTCTGTCAGAAGCACATTCCTCACAAGGAAACCAAGTAATAAGGGGCCCGGCTCCAAGCCGGGCCTTAAGCCTTTTTGTTCCCGGCACCGGGCCGAAGTAAGGCTGCATTGAAATAAGAGTTTCAGGGCAGCTTAAAACCGAGCGACAGGGCAGTAGCTCCAACGGTAGAGCGGCGGTCTCCAAAACCGCATGTTGGGGGTTCGAATCCCTCCTGCCCTGCCATTTTTATTGCGCGATGTACGGGCAGGAAGGCGGACGGGGTAAATGGAAAAGATAGATAAAGCGAAAGTCTTTTATAACGAGGCAAGGCAGGAACTCAAGAAGGTGACCTGGCCGACGAAGCAGCAGTCGATGACTTCGACGTGGGTGGTGCTCGCGGTCACTTTTGTGCTCGCCATATTCCTTGGCCTTGCCGACCTGGTCTTCTCAAAGCTGGTCGGCCTAATATTGAAATGACGGGGTCTTTTTAGATGAGCAAAAAGTGGTATGTAGTGCATACCTATTCCGGGTATGAGAACAAGGTCAAGTCCGCGCTCGAGGAGAAGATAAAGGCGCTCGGAAAGGAAGGGCTCTTCGGAGAGGTGCTCGTACCTTCCGAGAAGGTCGTGGACATGGTCAAGGGCGTGAAAAGGACCACATCCCGCAAGTTCTTTCCCGGCTACATCCTTATCAACATGGAGCTCAACGACGAGACCTGGCACCTCGTGAAGGGCGTGCCCAAGGTAACGGGCTTCGTGGGCGGGCAGGAGATGCCCCCGACCATCTCGGAGGAGGAGGTCTTCAAGATCACCCGCCAGATGGAGGAAGGCGCAGTCAAGCCCAAGCCCAAGGTAAGCTTCGACAGGGGCGAGAACGTCAGGGTCATTGACGGTCCGTTCACCAACTTCGCCGGCGTCGTCGAGGAAGTAAAGCCCGACAAGGGCAAGCTCCGTGTGCTCGTGAGCATATTCGGCAGGGCCACACCTGTAGAGCTTGATTTCGTGCAGGTCGAAAAAGCTTAAACCGTTTTGTTTTTTCGGGGGAGTTTGTTGCGCTCCCATAAAAATAAGTTGCTGAAATGACCTCGATTTGAGTCAGGCTGCTCAAAAAGCTCCATATGCAAGGCAATTCTCGCCGTTTGATGAGCGAGTCGTACTCTTCATGTACGTCGCAGCGACGAGCAATGAAGACAACGCAGCAGATGGACTTTTTCAGCAGCCTCGAAAAAAAGGTTTTGACTACACCGGCGTCAGCCAGGTGATGACGTGGTCGGAGGCTTGAAAAAGACAGCCGCTCGCACGACCCGGAATACGAGAGGATGAGATGGCAAAGAAGGTAACAGGACAGGTAAAGCTCCAGATACCTGCCGGCAAGGCGACCCCGTCGCCCCCGGTCGGTCCCGCGCTCGGTCAGCACGGTGTTAATATCATGGAGTTCTGCAAGACGTTCAACGCCAGGACCCAGGCCCAGGACGGCATGATAATACCGGTCGTGATAACGGTATATTCAGACAGGTCGTTCTCGTTCATAACCAAGACCCCCCCTGCCGCTGTGCTTCTCCTCAAGGCAGCCGGCGTCGAGAAAGGCTCGAAGGAGCCCAACAAGACGAAGGTAGCCAAGGTCTCGAAGAAGCAGGTAGAGGACATTGCGAAGCTCAAGATGCCCGACCTTTCGGCCGGCAGCCTCGAGGCGGCGATAAAGACCGTCGAAGGCACAGCCCGCAGCATGGGCATCACGGTGGAGGGTTAAGGACCATGGGAAAAAAGTACGAAGCAGCCAAGGCCAAGATAGACGCAGCCAGGACATACGACGTGGAACAGGGCTTCAATCTCGTCCCTGAGACCATATGCGCCAAGTTCGACGAGACCGTAGAAGTATCCGGCAGGCTCGGCGTCGACCCCAAGCACCCTGAGCAGACGGTCAGGGGCACGGTGGTCCTTCCGCACGGTATAGGCAGGGCCGTTCGCGTTCTCGTCTTCGCGAAGGGCGAGAAGGAAGCAGAGGCAAGGGACGCAGGCGCCGATTTCATTGGCGCAGAGGATATGATCGAGAAGGTCTCCAAGGGCTGGCTCGATTTTGACGCTATCGTTGCGACCCCGGACATCATGGGCGCTGTAGGAAAGCTCGGCAAGGTGCTCGGCCCCAGGGGCCTCATGCCCAACCCCAAGCTCGGCACCGTTACCTTTGATGTAAAGAAGGCCGTCTCGGACCTCAAGGCCGGTAAGGTCGAGTTCAGGGTGGACAAGGCGGGCAACATACATGTGCCGGTAGGCAAGGCCTCTTTCGGCGGCCAGAAGCTCAGGGAGAACTTCCTTTCGCTCATGGAGGCGATAGTGAAGGCAAAGCCCTCCGCGAGCAAGGGCACTTATCTCAGGAGCTTGTTCATTTCCACGACAATGGGCCCGAGCATAAGGCTCAATGCCGTAGAGGTAAGGAACCTCTTCAAGTAATCGGAAGCGCGTGCGATGACACGCGTTTGTATCAGAGTTTAAGCAAAGATCTTCAGGCTGCTCAAAAAGCTCCATATGCAAGGCGTCGAGGAAGCGAGTAGCGAGCCGTACTCTTCATGTACGTCGCAGCTACGAGCGACGAGACAACGAAGCAGATGGACTTTTTCAGCAGCCTGTACATACGGTCAAAGACAGCAGGGGCGAAAGCTTAATCATCCTGCCGAGGCCAAGGCGCAGAGTCGTGGGTACCGATCATGGGTGCTCAGCGGTGCGGGGAGTTGTGTTCCTACGCGCCGGCTTGTAATTTCAGCCTTGTAACCTTCTGTCTTTTGAACGAAAAAAGACAGAAAGGAGGGAATGAGTTGGACAGAACGGTAAAAACAAAAGTAGTAGAAGAAGTCCAGGAGAGCTTCAAGAAGGCGAACGCGACTTTCATCGCCGAGTACCAGGGCATCAAGGCGATCGACATGAACGAGTTCAGGAAGACCCTGAGGGACGCTTCCGTCGAGTTCAGGGTGGTGCGCAACACGCTCGCGAGGCGCGCGGTCCAGGGCACCCCTGTCGAAGGCATGACAGCGGGTCTCAAGGGGCCTACGGCCATAGCGTTCAGCTACAAGGACGCCGCGGCGGCAGCCAAGACCCTTGTGAACTTCGCCAAGGAACAGCCAAGGCTCAAGCTCAAGATCGGCACGCTCGGCTCCAAGGTGATAAGCGTCGACGAGATCAAAGGGCTTGCAGAGCTCCCGCCCAGGGAAGTCCTTTTGGGCAGGTTGCTCGGCTCGATGATGTCCCCGGTCTCCGGTTTCGTTTGCGTACTCTCTGGCGTGCCCCGGAAGCTCCTCTACGCGCTCAACGCGGTAAAGGATGCCAAGGCAGCCCAGGCTTAAACGTAACACTTTAACGTACTTACAAAAAATTATAGAATATCTAATTCAGGAGGAATCACGGCGATGGCTGACATAAAGAAAGAAGATGTAATCAAATATATCGAGAGCATGAGCGTCCTTGAACTTGCCGAGCTCGTAAAGGAGCTTGAGGAGAAGTTCGGGGTTTCCGCAGCCGCCCCCGTCGCGGTAGCGGCAGCGGCGCCTGCAGGCGGCGCGCCCGCAGCGGCAGAGAAGACCGAGTTCAACGTGGTCCTCAAGGAAGCCGGCGCAGAGAAGATAAAGGTCATCAAGGAAGTAAGGGCGATCACCGGCCTCGGCCTCAAAGAGGCGAAGGACCTTGTCGAGGGCGCACCCAAGACCCTGAAAGAGGGCGTGTCCAAGGACGAGGCGGAGAAGATAAAGAAGCAGGTCGAGAGCGCAGGCGCAAAGGTAGAGATCCAGTAACGTTCACTCTTCCCGTTCATCCGCAACAAGACAGGCTTCCGGCGCCCCTGGCGCCGGAAGCCGCCGAAATAGCCGTAACAGACAAACGAACTGCCCCGACCGGGTGTGCTGGAAGGGGCAGATTCCACTGTAGGATTCCAAAAAGGAGCAACTATAAAATATGGCTTCCTCTAATCATATAACAGCACAAGCCTTGAGGAAGGACTACTCCCGCATAGGGAAGGTAGTAAGCATGCCGAACCTCATCGAGGTTCAGAAAAAATCTTTTGCCCAGTTCCTGCAGACTGAAGCGAAGCCGGATGCCAGGCAGGACACAGGCCTCCAGAACGTCTTCAAGGGTGCGTTCCCGATAAAGGATTTCAGCAACACGGCTTCTCTCGAGTTCGTCAAATATTCCCTGCTCGAGCCCAAGTACACCGAGGACGAGTGCCATCAGAAGGGCATGACCTTTGCCGCGCCCATCAAGCTCCTCGTTCGCCTCATAATGTGGGACAAGGACCAGAACACCGGCGCCCAGTCCATAAGGGACATAAAAGAGCAGGAGGTCTACTTCGGCGAGATCCCGATCATGACCGATAACGGCAGCTTTATTATTAACGGCACCGAGCGCGTTATCGTCAGCCAGCTCCACCGCTCTCCGGGCGTCTTCTTCGAATTCGAGAAGCCCAAGGGTTTTACCGGAAAAATACTTTATACCGCGCGCGTCATCCCCTACCACGGCAGCTGGCTCGACTTCGAGTTCGACCAGAAGGACATGCTCTATGTCCGCATAGACAAGAGAAGGAAGATGCCGTCGACCATTCTCCTCAAGGCGCTCGGGTACTCGGTAGAGGAGATGCTCAATTATTTCTACCCCAGCGAGGAGATAATCCTCGAGAACAAGAAGATATCCAAGAGCGTCGAGCCCGATTTCCTCGTGGGCCAGAAAGCCAGCCGCGACATAAAGGACCCGAACACCGGCGAGGTCATAGTAAAGAAGGACAGGAAGTTCACCAGGCTCGTCATAAAGAAGCTCATAGCCGCGGGCGTGAATTACATACCCGTAGAGGTCGAGGACATCATAGGCCGCATCGCCTCTATCGACGTAGTCGACCCCAATACCGGAGAGGTCGTGCTCGAGTGCAATCAGGTGCTCTCGCGTGACAAGCTCGATGAGATCTCCAGAAGGGGCATTGGCTCATTCAAGCTCCTCCTCATCGAGGCAATGGGCAACTTCTTCAGGGAGACGCTGCTTAACGACAAGATAGGCAGCGAGGACACGAGGACCATCGTGGAGTACAGGAAGGAGAACCCGGACGAACCGGTCTCCAACATGACCCTCAATGCCCGCATAGAGATATACAAGAGATTGAAGCCCGGCGACCTGCCGACGGTCAATACGGCCAACGCGTTCTTCCACGACCTTTTCTTCAACGCCGAAAGGTACGACCTCTCCAAGGTCGGCAGATTGAAGCTCAACAGGAAGCTCGGCTTCGAAGTCGATCTGGACCTTACGGTCCTCCGCAAGGAGGACATACTCGAGGTCGTCCGCTACCTCATCCTTTTGAGGAACGGCCAGGGCGTGGTCGACGATATCGACCATCTCGGCAACAGGAGGGTGCGCTCCGTCGGAGAGCTCCTCGAGAACCAGTACAGGATAGGCCTCCTTCGCATGGAGAGGGCCGTAAAGGAGAGGATGAGCCTCGGCGAGCTTGAGACCCTTATGCCGCATGATCTCATCAATCCCAAGCCGGTCTCCGCCGTCATAAAGGAGTTCTTCGGCTCATCGCAGCTCTCGCAGTTCATGGACCAGACCAACCCGCTTTCAGAGGTGACTCACAAGAGGAGGCTCTCGGCCCTTGGACCCGGAGGTCTCACAAGGGAGAGGGCGGGCTTCGAAGTCAGGGACGTTCACGCCACCCACTACGGCCGCATATGCCCGATCGAGACGCCTGAGGGACCGAACATCGGCCTTATCGTCTCCCTCTCGACCTATGCGCGCGTAAACGACTACGGCTTCATCGAGACCCCTTACAGGGAAGTCAAGGACGGCAAGGTCACCAACAGGATAACTTACCTCTCGGCATTGGACGAGGAGGACCACGTAATAGCGCAGGCGAACGCGCCCATCGACAAGGACGGCAGGTTCGAAAGCGAGTTCGTATCGGCCAGGAAGAGCGGCGAGTTCATAATGGCGCGTCCCGAGGACGTAACCCTCATGGACGTCTCGCCGAACCAGCTCGTCTCGGTCGCGGCGGCCCTCATCCCGTTCCTTGAGAACGACGACGCGAACAGGGCTCTCATGGGCTCCAACATGCAGAGGCAGGCGGTTCCCCTCATCCAGACCGAGAGCCCGCTCATCGGCACCGGCATGGAATCCATCGTCGCAAAGGACTCCGGCGTAACCGTGCTCGCAAAGGCTCCCGGCGTGGTCGAGAGCGTCGACGGCACGAGGATTGTCGTAAGGAACAATGGCGGCGGCGTCGATATCTACAACCTCACGAAGTTCAGGAGGTCCAACCAGAACACCTGCCTGAACCAGAAGCCGATCGTCTTCAGGGGCGATGTGCTCGAAGAGGGCCAGGTCATAGCGGACGGCCCCTCTACCGACAAGGGCGAGCTCGCGCTCGGCAAGAACGTCATCGTCGCCTTCATGCCCTGGGGCGGCTACAACTTCGAAGACTCCATACTCCTTAACGAGAGACTGCTCCGCGATGACGTCTTCACCTCCGTCCATATAGAGGAGTTCGAGGTCGTCGCGAGGGACATAAAGCTCGGCAAGGAAGAGATAACAAGGGACATACCTAACGTCGGCGAGGACGCGCTAAGGAACCTCGACGAGAGCGGCATCATCCGCATTGGCGCCGAGGTAAAGCCCGGCGACATCCTCGTCGGAAAGGTCACTCCCAAGGGAGAGACACAGCTCTCTCCTGAAGAGAAGCTCCTGCGCGCCATATTCGGCGAAAAGGCCGAGGACGTAAAGGACACGTCGCTTCGCGTTCCGCCCGGCATCGAGGGCGTCGTCATCGACGCGAAGGTCTTCTCGAGGAAAGGCGCGGAGAAGGACGAGAGGAGCAAGTCCATAGAGGACAAGGACGTGTCAAGGCTCGCCAAGGACCGCGAGGACGAGATAAATATAGTAAAGGAATCGACCTACTCGAGGGTAAGAAAGCTCCTCCTCAACAAGAAGTCGCAGGTGAGGATAGCGGACAAGAAGGGCAACACCGTACTCAGCAAGGGCAAGCCCATCACCGACGAGGTGCTCGACACGATCCCGCAGTCAAAGTGGCATGAGATAATCCCTGCCGACGAGAAGGCCGAGACGGATGTGAACGAGCTCCTCACCTCGCTGGGCGAGCAGGTAGACCTCATAAGGGTTGTCTTCGACGAGAGGATAAACAGATTGAAGAGGGGAGACGAGCTCCCTCCCGGCGTCATCAAGATGGTCAAGGTCTACATCGCAATGAAGAGGAAGATCTCTGTCGGCGACAAGATGGCCGGACGCCACGGAAACAAGGGCGTCATATCGAGGATATTGCCCGAAGAGGACATGCCTTACCTCGCGGACGGCACTGCGGTCGACATAGTCCTTAACCCGCTGGGCGTTCCTTCCCGTATGAACATCGGCCAGATACTCGAGACCCATCTCGGGTGGGCGGCCAAGAACCTCAGTAAGGCCCTGGGCGCGATGATAGAGAAGGAAACGAGCCCCAGCGCCCTGAGGGACAGGATAAAGAAGATATACTCGTCAAACGAGTTCAGCAGGTTCATGAACAGCCTTTCGGAGGACGAGGTCGTTGACGTCGCGAGGAGGCTCTCGGAGGGCATCCGCATAGCGAGCCCGGTCTTCGACGGCGCGACCGAGCATGACGTAAAGGACGCGCTGGACCTGGCCTCGCTGCCGAAGAACGGCAAGATGGTCCTCTACGACGGCAAGAGCGGTGACTCCTTTGACCAGGAGGTCACGGTGGGCGTCATGTACATGATGAAGCTCCATCACCTGGTCGACGACAAGATACACGCCCGTTCAACCGGCCCGTACTCGCTTGTCACGCAGCAGCCGCTCGGAGGTAAGGCGCAGTTCGGCGGCCAGAGGCTCGGAGAAATGGAAGTCTGGGCAATGGAGGCCTACGGCGCCGCGCACAGCCTTCAGGAGTTCCTGACCGTGAAATCCGATGACGTGCCGGGCAGGACCAAGATGTACGAGTCGATAGTCACCGGAAAGTACACCATGGAGGCCACGCTGCCTGAGTCATTCAGCGTGCTCATAAAAGAGCTCCAGAGCCTTGCGCTTGATATCAACCTGATGGAAGAAGAGAAGGACTAAGCAATTGGCATGAAATAAGTCCATCTGCTGCGTTGGCTTCAGAAGCGAGTCACTGCGACGTACATGAAGTGTACGACTCGTTCCTCGCTCCCCGATTTAACTGGGGCCTTGCATACGGAGCTTATTTGAAGCCTTAACATCGTAGTTTTAGTGAAGTGAACTGATAACTAATCTGCTGCCGGGACTCCCGGCAGCGATATAACCTGCTTAAAAAGGGAGGTTAACTTTGGAAAGCCTTGTGGCCCTGTTTGAAAAGCATAAAAAACCTATGGACTTTAATGCCATAAGGATATCTATTGCTTCGCCGGACAGGATAAGGGAATGGTCCCACGGAGAGGTCAAGAAGCCCGAGACCATCAATTACAGGACGTTCAAGCCTGAGAGGGACGGACTCTTCTGCGCGAAGATATTCGGCCCCGTAAAGGACTTCGAGTGCAACTGCGGCAAGTACAAGAGGATGAAGCACCGCGGGGTAGTCTGCGAGAAGTGCGGCGTTGAGGTAATACCCTCCAATGTAAGGAGAGAGCGTCTCGGGCACATAGAGCTCGCGACGCCTGTTGCGCATATATGGTTCCTCCGCAGTCTTCCCTCCAGGATCGGCGCCATGCTGGACATGACGCTTAAAGAGCTGGAGAGGGTGCTCTACTACGAGAACTACGTTGTGTTCGACCCCAAGGAGTCCGACCTCAAGGAAGGCGAGATCCTCAACGAAGATAAATACCAGAAGGCGATAGAGAAGTGGGGGCCGGACGGCTTCAACGCCGGAATGGGCGCTGAGGCCATAAGGGACCTCTTGAAGAAGATAGACCTCGAGAAGCAGTCTTCCCAGCTTCGCGCCGAGATGAAGAAGACCGCATCGGATGCCAAGAAGAAGAGGATAGCCAAGAGGCTCAAGGTCATCGAGGCATTCCTCCATTCCGGCAACAAGCCTGAGTGGATGATACTCGAAGTCATACCCGTTCTCCCGCCTGACCTCCGTCCCCTTGTGCCCCTTGACGGCGGAAGGTTCGCCACCTCCGACCTCAATGACCTCTACAGGAGGGTCATAAACAGGAACAACAGGCTCAAGAGGCTCATGGAGCTCAATGCCCCGGACATCATCATCAGGAACGAGAAGAGGATGCTCCAGGAGGCCGTTGACGCATTGTTCGATAACGGCAGGAGGGGCCGCATCATAACCGGCCAGAACAAGAGGCCTTTGAAGTCCCTTTCCGACATGATAAAGGGCAAGGGCGGACGCTTCAGGCAGAACCTCCTGGGTAAGAGGGTCGACTATTCGGGCCGTTCGGTCATCGTCATCGGACCTGACTTGAGGCTCCATCAGTGCGGCCTTCCCAAGAAGATGGCCCTCGAGCTCTTCAAGCCGTTCATATACCAGAGGCTCGAGGAGAAGGGCTACGCCACTACCATCAAGAGCGCCAAGAAGATGCTCGAGAAGGAGAGGCCGGAAGTCTGGGACGTGCTCGACGAGGTCATAAGGGAGCACCCGGTCCTTCTGAACAGGGCGCCTACCCTTCACAGGCTCGGCATACAGGCCTTTGAGCCCATACTCATAGAGGGCAAGGCCATACAGCTCCATCCGCTCGTATGTACCGCCTTCAACGCGGACTTCGACGGAGACCAGATGGCGGTGCACGTGCCGCTCTCGATTGAGGCGCAGGTCGAGGCGAGGGTCCTGATGATGTCGACCAACAACATCCTCTCGCCCGCGCACGGCAAGCCCATTATCGTTCCGACGCAGGACATCGTGCTCGGGCTTTACTATCTCACCAGGAACCGCCCGGGCGTCAAGGGCGAGGGCAAGATGTTCGGCTCAACCGACGAGGTAAGGGCCGCGTACGACGCCAGTGAGGTCCATCTCCAGGCAGGCGTTAAGGTAAAGCTCGACGGCCAGCTCGTAGATACGACCATCGGCAGAATACTCATGAGGGAAGTCATCCCTCCGGCCATCAGGTTCGAAGAGATAAACAAGGTAATGGACAAGAAGCGCCTTGCCGACCTCATAGACATATGCTACAGGCGCTCCGGCAGCAAGGAGACTGTCCTCCTGGCAGACAGGCTCAAGGACATGGGCTACCATTATGCGACCAAGGCCGGAATTTCCATCTGCATCGATGACATGAAGATCCCCAAGAAGAAGGGGGAGCTTCTCGACTTGGCATACGAAGAAGTCAAGGAGATACAGAAGCAGTATAACGAGGGTCTCATCACCGACGGCGAGCGCTACAACAAGGTCATCGACATCTGGGCGCAGGCCACTGAAGAGATCGCGGAGGAGATGCTCAAGGAGCTCTCATTCGACCTCGTCAAGGACGAGAGCGGCAAGGAAGCAATGGTGCCGAGCTTCAACCCCATATTCATCATGGCCGACTCCGGCGCAAGGGGTTCCGCTCAGCAGATAAGGCAGCTCGCCGGAATGAGGGGTCTCATGGCAAAGCCTTCAGGCGAGATCATCGAGACGCCCATTACCGCGAACTTCAGGGAAGGCCTCACCGTGCTCCAGTACTTCATATCGACTCACGGAGCCAGGAAGGGTCTTGCCGACACCGCGCTTAAGACCGCGAACTCCGGTTATCTCACCAGGAGGCTCGTCGATGTCGCGCAGGACGCCATCATCTCTGAAGACGACTGCGGCACGCTCGACGGCATCTACATGACCCCGCTCGTAGAGGGCGGAGAGGTCATCGAGCCCATCGGAGAGAGAATACTGGGAAGGGTCGTCCTCGAAGAGGTCTTGGACCCCTTCACCAAGGAAGTGCTGGTCGAGGCCAACGACGAAATAGACGAGGCCAAGGTAGATAAGATAGAAGAGGCGGGTGTCGACAGGGTCAAGATAAGGTCGGTGCTTACCTGCCGGTCTACAAGAGGCATCTGCATAAAGTGCTACGGCAGGGACCTCACAAGAGGCAGGATGGTCGAGATGGGAGAGGCCGTCGGAGTCATCGCCGCGCAGTCGATCGGCGAGCCCGGCACGCAGCTTACCATGAGGACCTTCCATATAGGCGGTACCGCGTCAAGGAGGGCTGAACAGACGACCCTCGAGGCGCGGCACGAAGGCATCGTGAAGTACCACGGCCTGAACGTGGCCGTGAACTCCAGGGGCGAGTCGATCGTCATGAACCGCAACGGCGACATCTCGCTGCAGGACGACCAGGGCAGGGACCGCGAGAAGGATTCGATAATATACGGCGCGAGGCTCAGAGTGCCTGAGGGGCAGAAGGTCGCCTCCGGCACCATAATCGCCGACTGGGACCCTTACACCATCCCCATCATCACCGAGGTCAGCGGCATCATCAGGTTCGGCGACATCGAAGACGGCAAGACCATGAGGGAGCAGGTCGACGAAGTCACGGGTCTGTCAAGCAAGGTCATCGTTACCTATAAGGAAGCGGACTTGAGGCCTAGGATCTCCATTAAGGACGAGGCAGGCCGTACCTACAAGATACCGGGCACCAGTATCGAAGCCAGGTACCTGTTGCCGGTCGGAGCTATCCTGACCGTTACCGAAGGCGATGGCGTCAAGGCCGGTGACATAGTGTCCAAGATACCGAGGGAGACGACCAAGACCAAGGACATCACCGGAGGTCTTCCGAGGGTCGCCGAGCTCTTCGAGGCGAGAAAGCCCAAGGAGACCGCCGTCATATCCGAAATCGACGGAGCCGTCTCGTTCGGAAAGGACACCAAGGGCAAGAGGAAGGTCGTCATCACACCCGAGACCGGCGAGCCCAAGGAGTACCTCATACCCAAGGGCAAGCACATAAGCGTGAGGGAAGGCGACCGCGTGAGGGCCGGAGAGCCCCTGATGGACGGCTCTGCCAACCCGCACGACATCCTGCGCGTGCTCGGAGTCAAGGAGCTTGCGAAGTACCTGGTGGACGAGGTCCAGGAGGTCTACAGGCTCCAGGGCGTCAAGATAAACGACAAGCACATCGAGGTCATCGTCAGGCAGATGCTCCGCAGGGTCAAGATAAAGGACCCGGGCGACACTAACCTCCTCATAGGCGAGCAGGTCGAGAGATATCTCTTCGACGACGAGAACGACCGCGTGATAACCAAGGGCAAGAGGCCGGCCGTGGCCGAGCCGCTCCTGCAGGGCATCACCAAGGCGTCGCTCTCCACCGAGTCCTTCATATCGGCGGCTTCCTTCCAGGAAACCACGAAGGTCCTCACCGGGGCTGCCGTGGAGGGCAAGATAGATTACCTCCGAGGCCTCAAGGAGAACGTTATCATGGGCCGCCTTGTACCGGCTGGCACAGGCTTCAGGCGCTATACCAAGCTCGCGTCCGAGAGCTCCGGAGAGCCGCAGCCCACGGAGGCCCCGGCCGAGACAGAGGGAGAGGTTACGGAGACCGCGTAAAAAAACGCGGTCTCCGGCCCGGAAACGCTTGCTTAACGCGCTCCGATAGTGTTACAATTACTGCTTCCCGTTTTTTAGGAATAAAGTGAACGTCAGGGCTATTTAGGCCTTGACAAGGAAATTGAAAGCTGGTAGATTGCTTTGATTTACGCCAGCCATCAGAAATCGAAAGGTAATTTTGGTATGCCGACGATAAACCAGCTAGTACGCAAGGGCAGGCAAAAGCCCAGGGTGAAGACAGCTTCCCCGGCCCTTGAGTCATGCCCGCAGAAAAGGGGCGTGTGCGTCAGGGTCTATACCACCACCCCCAAGAAGCCGAACTCGGCGCTCCGTAAAGTGGCAAGGGTAAGGCTCACCAATTCGATGGAAGTGACCTCATACATACCGGGAGTCGGCCACAACCTCCAGGAGCACTCGGTCGTGCTCATCAGGGGCGGCAGGGTCAAGGACCTCCCGGGTGTAAGATACCATATAGTAAGGGGCACTCTGGACGCCATGGGCGTGGCGGACAGGAAGCAATCCCGTTCGAAGTACGGAGCAAAGAGGCCCAAGTAGTACGGCAGGTTGGCTGAGATATTGTTCGTAAGATTTTAGTCAGGCTGCTCAAAAAGCTTCATATGCGAGGCGTCGAGGAGCGAGTCGTACTCTTCATGTACGTCGCAGCGACGAGTGACGAAGACGACAAAGCAGATGGACTTTTTCAGCAGCCGGTTAATCAGGTAAGAGGAGAATCGTAATATGCCTCGTAAGGGGAATGTCCCGAAGAGGGACGTGCTGCCGGATCCCAAGTTCGGCGATAAAGTAATCGCAAAGCTCATAAACAGGCTTACCGAAGACGGCAAGAAGAGCAAGGCAGAGGGCATCCTCTACGGCGCTTTTGACGTCATCGAGGAGAAGACCAAGACCGAGCCTCTCAAGGTGTTCAAGAAGGCGCTCGAGAACGTAAAGCCCATGCTGGAAGTAAAATCCAGGAGGGTAGGCGGCGCGACCTATCAGGTGCCGGTTGAAGTCAGGCCCGAGAGGAAGCTTTCGCTGGCGCTCAGGTGGCTGGTCAATTATTCGAGGTCGCGCGGCGAGAAGTCGATGACTGAGAAGCTTGCCGCCGAACTGATAGACGCATCGAACAATAAGGGCGGCTCTGTAAAGAAGAGGGAGGACGTGCACAAGATGGCCGAGGCCAACAAGGCCTTTGCACACTACCGCTGGTAGTACGGCTGTGTCCGGGGATAGTATCCCCGCTGCAAGAAGCTAATACCTTCTGCCCCCTTTAAACCATAAACTCAAAAGCTGGAGACGTTCGGGCTTTTCCAGCCCGGCATTTGGCGAACGAAGAGTTCTATCGAGGAGTTATCGCTTTGGCAAGGCAAGTTTCATTAGATAAACAGCGCAACATCGGGATCATGGCCCACATAGACGCGGGCAAGACCACGACCACCGAGAGGATCCTCTATTATACGGGCGTCACCTACAAGATAGGCGAGGTCCACGAGGGCACTGCGGTCATGGACTGGATGGAGCAGGAGAAGGAGAGGGGTATTACCATTACCTCGGCCGCGACGACCTGTTCCTGGAAGGAAGTCCGCATCAATATAATAGACACTCCCGGCCACGTTGACTTCACGATCGAGGTCGAAAGGTCGTTGCGCGTCCTTGACGGCGCAGTCGCGGTATTCTGCTCAGTCGGCGGCGTCGAGCCCCAGAGCGAGACTGTCTGGAGGCAGGCCAACAAGTACCACGTGCCCAGGATTGCGTTCATAAACAAGATGGACCGCGTTGGCGCGGATTTCTTCAGGGTCGTCGACATGATATCCGACAGGCTCAAGTCCCGCCCGGTCGTCTTGCAGCTCCCCGTCGGCAAGGAAGAAACCTTCAAGGGCGTCGTCGACCTTGTCCTCAACAAGGCCATAATCTGGGACGAGGAAACCCTCGGCGCAAAGTTCAGGATAGCAGAGATACCGGCGGACATGCAGGACCAGGTGGCCGAGTACAGGGATAAGCTCATAGAGGCCGCGGCTGATTTCGATGAGTCCCTGATGGAAAAGTACCTTAACGGGCAGGCTGCATCTGCATCGCCCGAGGAGATAAAGGCAGCCGTAAGGAAGGGCGCCGTGTCCATGGAGATAACCCCGGTCATATGCGGCTCTTCCTTTAAGAACAAAGGCGTACAGCTCCTTCTCGATTCAGTCATCGACTATCTCCCTTCACCAGTAGACATTCCGCCCGTAAAGGGCAAAAACCCTGATACAGAAGCAGAGGACACGAGGCTCACGGAAGACAGCGCTCCGTTCTCGGCCCTCGCATTCAAGATAATGACCGACCCGTTCGTGGGTCAGCTTACCTTTTTCCGCGTATACTCCGGCTGCATGACCGCAGGCTCGTATGTCTTCAACTCCACCAAGGACCAGAAGGAGAGGATAGGCAGGCTTGTGAAGATGCACGCCAACAAGCGTGAAGATGTCAAAGAGGTCTATGCCGGCGATATCGCCGCAGCGGTAGGCCTCAAGTACACCACTACCGGCGATACCATCTGTGACCCGGACAAGCCGATTATTCTCGAGGCCATGGAGTTCCCGGAGCCGGTCATATCGATCGCCATCGAGCCCAAGACAAAAGCTGACCAGGAGAAGCTCGGCGTCGCGTTGCAGAAGCTCTCGATAGAGGACCCCTCTTTCCGCGTAAAGACCGACGAAGAGACCGGTCAGACCATCATCTCGGGCATGGGCGAGCTCCATCTGGAGATCATCGTCGACAGGATGCTCAGAGAGTTCAAGGTCGAGGCGTCCGTCGGCAAGCCTCAGGTCGCGTACAGGGAGACCATCACCAGGAAGGCAAAGGCAGAGGGCAAGTACATCAGGCAGACAGGCGGTAGAGGCCAGTACGGCCACGTCTATATAGAGATAGAGCCGGGCGAGAAGGGCAAGAACTTCGAGTTCGTCAATAAGATAGTCGGCGGGTCCATTCCCAAGGAGTACGTCTCGCCGGTCGAGAACGGCATGAGGGAAGCTGCTGAGAGCGGCTTGCTCGCCGGGTTCCCGGTAGTCGACATTAAGGTCACGCTCTATGATGGTTCGTACCACGAGGTCGACTCCTCTGAAATGGCATTCAAGATAGCGGGCTCGATGGCCTTCAAAGAGGCCGTCAGGAACGCGGGCCCGATACTCCTCGAGCCCATCATGGCGGTCGAGGTCGTCGTTCCCGAGCAGTTCATGGGCGATGTCATCGGCGACCTGAACTCCAGGAGGGGCAAGATACAGGGCATGGAGTCCAGGGGCGGCTTCCAGGTAGTAGGGGCAAATGTCCCGCTCGCGAACATGTTCGGATATTCCACTGACCTGAGGTCAAAGACGCAGGGCAGGGCTTCATATACGATGCAGTTCTCGCACTATGAGCAGGTTCCCAACTCGGTAACCGAGGTGCTCACGGCAAAGGTGCAGGCGAAGTAATTCAAAATGCAGGATTTCGGAGGATAAGATGAGCAAGGCTAAATTCGAGAGAGGAAAGGCGCACCTGAACGTAGGCACTATAGGCCACGTCGACCACGGCAAGACCTCGCTTACTGCAGCTATAACGAAGGTCCTGAGCTCGAG
>Ga0209751_10000260_pt1 | contig 56677 bp, 64 predicted proteins | sample RifCSP13_1_FD_184019 | JGI IMG/M metagenome (GOLD analysis project Ga0209751, IMG submission 184019) | Soil microbial communities from Rifle, Colorado - Rifle CSP2_sed 13_1 (SPAdes) (version 2) | ecosystem: Environmental > Terrestrial > Deep subsurface > Rock core/Sediment | place: Rifle...
ACAAGGTGGAGAGGCACTGAGTCGGGCGGCACAGAGTCGGGCGCCGCACACGCCCCCACCAAAACCAGCAACAGGACCGCCACCTTGGAGTGGGTGGAGTGGGTGGAGTGGGTGGAGTGGGTGGAGTGGGTGGAGATGGGACGATTAACGCTCATGCCGGGTTGGACGTCGACGAGGCCTTCTTTGGTTGCCGGCGGCACCGCGAGACCGCCAGGGGCGTGCGCAACCCTGCTGGGGACCATGGCTGGACGAAGCGGCGAGATCGGCAAGTTAATCTGAGGCCGGCAAGGCCCCGGGTTTACCACTTCCTTACCCCGCCCGAGCTAATTAGGGGCCATCAATCAAAGACGAAACGGCCGTGGAAGCAGGCCCAACCGAGACCAGGAGGGATCTTTGATGCGACGAGGCCCAAGACTCGCCGCGCTGATCAGCGTGCTGAGCTACATGTTCATCTACATGGTGGCACCTGCCGCCGTGGCTCAGGAGGCGACCACCCTTTCCCTTACCACCCCATACCCGGGGGTGGCCGTGGAACCAGGCGACGACGCCAATTTCGACCTCACCGTGGCAACGGCCACCGATGGTCAGGTGACACTGGCGGTCACCGATGTTCCCGACGGCTGGACGGCGGTGCTCCGAGGGGGCGGTTTCGTGGTGCAGGCGGTGACGGTCACTGAGGGAGCTGCCCCCAGCCTGCGTCTCGAAGTGGAGGTACCTCCCGAGGCCAGCGAGGGCACCTACCGCATCACCGTCGAAGCCCGTCAAGGGGAAGCCATCACGGTCCTGCCCCTCTCCGTCGAGGTCTCCCTCGAGGCGGTGGGTGGGGTCACCATGACTCCCGAGGCGCAACTCCTCAACGGGGCCTCCGACGCGACTTTCACCTTCAACCTCGACATCGAGAACGACACCCCCGCCGAGGTCACCCTGGAACTCTTCGCCATCGGGCCGGAAGGCTGGCAGGTGCAGGCTCAGCCGGCCGGCCAACGTCAGGCGAGCTCGGTAACCGTCACGGCCGGCGGCACCTCCCGCATCACTGTGACCGCCAACTCGGCCGTCGACACGACGGCCGGAGACTACGAACTGCTGGTGACCGCCAGCGGAGGCGGTCACCAGCTCCAGGTTCCATTGCTGGTTCGCATCACCGGGACCTTTGATATGACGTTCATCACCGCCGAGGAACGCCTGAATGCCGAGGTGAGCGCGGGTAATCCCAGCCAGCTCGGACTGTTGGTGATCAACACCGGTACCGCCCCGCTGCGCGGCGTCGTGTTGAGCGCCACTGCCCCCTCGGGATGGGAGGTGGCATTCACACCGGTTGGCATCGACGCCGTCGAGGCGAATGCCACCACCGAGGTCGTTGCCACCATCACCCCGGCTGGGAACGCTATCGCCGGGGACTACGTCATCTCGTTCCGGGCGAACGTAGCGGAAGTGCAAAGCTCGATTGAGGTTCGCACGACGGTCAACCCATCGGCAGTGTGGGGGTTCGTCGGTATCGGCGCCATCGCCATCGCCCTGGCCGCGCTGGCGTGGGTGTTCCGCCGGTTCGGCCGGAGGTAGCGGTGCCGGAGCCGACCATCCGGACGACCGGCCTCACCAAGACCTATTTCGACCGTACGGTGGTCAACAACCTGAACCTGGAAGTGCAGGCCGGCGAGGTGTTCGGTCTGCTCGGGCCCAACGGCGCTGGGAAAACCACCACCATCCTGATGCTGCTCGGCCTCACCGAACCCTCCGCCGGCCGGGTCGAGGTGCTGGGCATGGATCCGGCCCGCCACCCGCTCCAGGTGAAGGCCCGGGTCGGGTATCTGCCAGATGCTGTCGGCTTCTACGAGGGGCTGAGCGGCCGCCAGAACCTCCGCTACACCGCCCGCCTGAACCGTATCGAATCCGACGAGACCGAAGCGCGAATCGAGTCGGTGCTTGCCGACGTCGGGTTGGTCGAAGTGGCCGATCGGCTCGCCGGCGTCTATTCGCGAGGCATGCGACAGCGGCTCGGCATTGCCGACGCCCTCCTCAAGAAACCGGGCATCCTCATCCTCGACGAGCCCACCGCCTCGATCGACCCCGAAGGCGTCGCGGAGATCCTCACCTTGATCAGACGGCTGGCCGACGACCAAGGCGTGACCATCCTCCTCTCCAGCCATCTTCTCCACCAGGTCCAGGCCATCTGCGACCGGGTGGCGATCTTTGTCGCCGGCAACGTGGTCGCCCAGGGACGCACCCACGAGTTGGCCGCGGCCGGAAAAGGACCCGAACACCTGGAGGTGGGAGTAGACGCCGATGCCACCTCGGTCCGCCGAGTTCTCGGAGAGGTCGGTTCGGTGGTCTCGGTCAACCCCTCGAGAAGTCAGCCGCGAGTGTGGTCGGTGGCCGTCGAGCGGGGGAGGACGAGCGAGGTGGTGGCCAAACTCGTGACCGCCGGCTTGCCGGTATGGATGGTGAAGCGGACCTCTGATGAGCTCGACGAGGTCTACCGTCAGTACTTCCACGAAACAGAGGCGAAGGTGTCATGAGCGGTGACATGCCATCCAAGGGCAACACCGTGCCATCCACAAGGAGCCGCGGGCGGGCCGGTTGGCAGGTGGTGGCTAGCAAGGAGTTCGCCGACCATCTCCTCTCGGCTCGCTTCACTGCCCTGATCGCCATTCTGGGGCTGGCCGCCGCCGGAGCGGTGTTCGCCGCCTCCGGTGCCATCCGCAGCGTGGCCCCGGTAGCCACCGGCATCAGCGCCCTTTTCCTGAAGCTCTACACGGTGGCGGAAGACCCGATACCGTTTGCCTTGCTCACGTTCATCGGTTTCCTTGGCCCCCTCCTCGGGATCATGTTCGGTTTCGATGCCGTCAACGGCGAGCGTTCACAGGGGACCCTGCCGCGCCTGTTGGCCCAGCCCATTCATCGCGACGAGGTGATCAACGGGAAGTTCGTGGGCGGCCTGTCGGTGATCTCCATCATGCTCTTCGCCCTCACCGTGCTCGTAGCCGGCATCGGCATGTTCCGACTGGGCCTGGTGCCTCAGCCTACCGAGATAGCCCGTTTGCTCGTGTGGGTCGTCGTGTCGATCGTCTATGTCGGCTTCTGGCTGGCCCTCGCCACCCTCATCTCGGTCATCGTGCGGAGGGCGGCGACCTCGGCGATCGTCACCGTAGCCATCTGGCTCGGCCTGGCATTGTTCGGCAGCTTCGTTTTTCGGGCGATCGCCTCCTTCATTTCCGGCACCCCCAATACAGGCGCCGAAGAACTGGCCGCCGCCAAGCTCGAGCTCTTCCTGACCCAACTCTCTCCTATCACCCTCTACGAGCAAGCGTCCACCGCCCTTCTCGATCCCGAGGTGCGCAGTGTCGGTGTGCTGACCTTCGAACAAATCGATCGGGCCATCGTTTCCAATCTCACCCTGTCGCAGAGCATGTTGATCGTCTGGCCGCATGTCGTGGCCTTGGTGGCCTTCACCGTGATTTGTTTTGCCGCCGCCTACATCAGCTTCATGCGCCAAGAGGTCCGCGCCTAACCCCCACACTGCGTGGTCAACCGCCACCCAAATTGCAACCGGCGGTCGTACGCGCCGACAGGTGGCGCGGATTGTCGGATCTTCGAGACCAGGGCACGGGGATTGTCGGCAGTTCGCAAACTGGGGTTCAGACCAGACGTCCGCCACGGGTCTCCAGGATCAAGGTCACGGGTCCGTCGTTGACGAGGCTCACCGCCATCTTCGCCCCGAAACGGCCTGTGGCAACCGACAGCCCGGTTTGGCCGATCAACCGTGCCACCTCCTCCACCAATGGGGCGGCGAGCCCGGCAGGGGCGGCATCTGTGAAGGAGGGTCGTCGACCTCGCCTAGCGTCGCCGTAGAGAGTGAATTGGCTGATCACCAACACGGCGCCTTCTACCTCTCCGATGGCGCGGTTCATCTTTCCCTCCGGGTCGGTGAAGACGCGCAGGGTCACCAACTTGTCAGCGAGCACCGCGGCATCGGCCGGGGTATCGGAAGAGCTGACCCCCACCAACACCACGAGACCGGGTCCGATCTCCCCGACGACGTCCCCGTCGACGAAGACTGACGCCGTCGAGACCCTCTGCACAACCGCCCGCACCAGGCCATGAAAGCAGCCGCCGCCTCCGCCCTTATCATCGCGGTCGTGAAGCCCAACAACCCACTACCGGTGGAGCCGGAATGGCCGACATCCCCTCCCGGGCGGCCCACGGTCATGCTGATCGACGCAAGCTCTCGCCTGGAGGCCACGCTCATGGAGGCGTGGATCGAACGCCACCGTCCGGAGGGTCCCCCCCCGACCATCATCCACCTCGCCTCTTCCCGACGGCGCCGCCCGGCCACGCGCATCGCCCCCCACCTCGACCGTCACCTCTCCGACCCGGCCGATCCATATTTCGTCCCACTCCGGGTGGCCTGGTTCCCCCACGAGCGCTACGGACGACGGTCGGTGAGTTGGGCCGACCTCTGGAAGCTCGGAGACCCACGGGACCCCAACGCCCTCCGCCAGCGGGTGATACTTTCCCGGTGGCCGCATCGGTGCCGGGTCATCGTCGGTGAGGGAGCATCGGCTTCGACACTTCGAGCGGATCACATCTCGTCGGTCGAAGTGCAACCACTCGTCAACTTCGTCACCCGCCGTGCCTGGTTGGCGTTGGAACGTGGCGAGCGCCAACAGCGCGGCAATCGGTACAAGGTTCCGAAGTTCGTCCACGAGGAGATCACGGCTGCGGTCAGTTTCAACACCGAATCGATAACGGCCGGCGCACTACGTGGGCTGTCGCCGGACCATGCGGTCAAACGAGCGCGCCACTACCTCAAGGAAATCGCCGCATCGCACAGCCCTTTCGTGATCGACCTCATCGCCAACGCCATCCATTGGCTCTACACCCAGGGATACGGGGCGATCCTCTACGACCGCGACCGTGTTGCCGAGATCGCAAGTCTCGGTAGCACCCATTCGCTGGCGTTCCTCCCTTCGCACCGGTCCAATCTCGACCGGCTCTCCCTCCAGTTCCTATTGTGGGAAAACGACCTACCGCCCAACCACACCGCCGGCGGCATCAACATGAACTTCTTCCCGGTGGGACCGCTGATCAGGCGAACGGGAGTCTTCTTCATTCGTCGTTCCTTCAAGGACAATCCCCTCTACAAGTTCGTCCTTCAGACCTACCTCGACTACCTGATCGGCAACCGGTTCCCCCTCGAGTGGTACATGGAAGGTGGGCGTTCCCGATCGGGCAAACTTCTCCCTCCTCGCTTCGGAATGCTTTCCTACGCCGTCGACGCCGTCCACCGTGGCAAGGCCGACGACCTGTACCTGGTTCCGATATCGATCGTCTACGACCATATCCAGGACGTGGATGCTTATGCCACCGAGGCGCGGGGCGGCACCAAGGAGAAAGAGAGCCTCGGGTGGGTGCTGTCCGCCATCCGAGCTCTGCGGCGCCGGTACGGAAACATCCACGTCCGTTTCGGTGAGCCCATTTCGGTTCGCAAGTTCCTACCCGACGGCGAGCTCGCCGAAGGGTCGGTCGACATTGCCAAGCTGGCCTTCGAGGTGATGTTCCGGGTTGGGCAGGTGACCCCCATAACTCCAACCGCGTTGGTAGCCATCACCCTTCTCGCTGCCAAGGGCAACGCCAGGACCATCACCGAGTTGGCAAGCCTGGCGGAGCAGCTCGATCGATACGTGACCGTCCGCCAGCTACCCATCACCGAACCGCTTCGCCTGGAAAACCCGGCAGAGCTGGGACGGGTTCTCAACCAGTTGGTCCAGCATGGAAACGCCTCCACGTTTGACGGGCCGGACGGCAGGGTCTACTGGCTCAACGCCGACCAATGGCCGAAGGTCGCCTATTACCGAAACGTGATCGTTCACTTCTTCCTGCCGAGAGCAGTCGCCGAGCTGGCTCTCCTCGCCGTCGGCGAACGCGGCGACCCCGCCGCCGATTTCTGGGAGGAGGTCGCACGCCTTCGGGATCTGCTCAAGTTCGAGTTCTTCTTCCCGGATAAGGATCAGTTCCGAGTGGCGATCTCATCGGACCTCGGAGCCGACATGCCGGAATGGGAGGCCAAACTGGCGGCGGGCGAAACTGGCAAGGTTTTCGAGAGACTGTCACTGCTGGCATCCGATTGGTCTCTGCTCCCGTTCTTCGACGCTTATCAGATCGTGGCCGATCAGCTTGCCGACACCGTGGGCCCTTTCGAAGAGAAGGCTTTTGTCCCCGCGTGCCTGGTACGGGCCAAGGCCTACCGATTGAGAGGCCTCCTCACCTCCGACGAGGGGATCTCCCAGGTTCTCTACCGATCGGCGATTTCCCTCGCGTCCAATCGTGGCCTCGTCGATGCCGCCGACCCAGCGGCGCGCCGCCAGTTCTCCGACGAGCTGCGTCTCGTAAGAAGCCGGGCGGCCCAGGTATCCAAGCTAAGGAGATGACTTGCTAGACCCACTGGTAGCCGAGCTAGCCAAAGCCGAGAACTACGCCGCCGTCACGACGCTGATGCCAGACGGCACCCCCCAGACCCACATGATGTGGGTCGACGCCACCGATACCCACCTCTTCGTCAATACCGAGATCGGAAGGCAGAAATACCGGAACGTGGTCCGGGATCCGCGCATCACAGTGATGATCATGGATCGCAACGATCCCTACAGGTTCGCGGAGGTACGAGGGAGGGTGGTCGGAGAGCTGGCCGGCAAGGCGGCCGCCGACCACATCAACCAACTCGCCAAAAAGTACACAGGTGAGCCCTACTGGAACCCAGCCGATAAGAGAGTCATAATCAAGATCGCTCCAGTCCGCACCCTCATCCACCGTTGAACGCCAGCCGGTTCCTTCTTATCGCTTTCGTCGGAGCAGCGATGGTGGTCGGGCTGGCTGGGACCTTGATCCCGGTGCTGCCGGGTCTCGTACTGGTGTGGGCAGCCGCCCTCGTCTACGGCTTGGCAACCGGGTTGGGAGTCATCGGATGGATCGCGATGGTCCTCATCACCGCCCTGTTGGTGGCGGGATTGGTCGCGTCTGTACGGATCCCCCAAAAGCGGGCAGCGCAGACCCTGACCGGTTGGGCGCGCTTCTTGCCCATCGTGGCGGCGGTGGTCGGTTTCTTCGTGCTGCCGGTAGTGGGGGCACCGGTTGGGTTCGTAACGGGCGTCTTCGTTGGGAACTGGGCGAAGACCCGCAAGGCAGAACCGGCTTGGTCGGCCACCAAGGTCGCGATGGTCGGCCTGCTACAGGCAGCAGGAGCACAATTGGCCGCCGGCCTTTCCATGATCGTGGTGTGGCTCTTCTGGTTGGGTCTGGAACGGTGAGGTCGCTCGGACCGGCGGCTAAGCCGTCAACAAAAGGTCCATGCCATCGCGCTCCATCCAAGCCAAGGCCGCCTCGATCAACTGCATCTGTCCGGCAGCCCGGAACGACACCCAAGGCTCCACCCGGGCGTTTCCCAACTCGGTCAGTCGCTTCCTCTCCGACTGCATGAGTAGGTAACTCGTCCGCACCAGGGAGGCGGGTTCGACTCCTCCGTAACCGGCGCACAAGGACTCCAGTCGGCCCCGCAGATCGGGTTGCTGGCTGAAACCCAAACGCCGAAACGCGGCGTCGGGCGCCATGGGTAGGAATGTCCAAGCCGCCAGGGCCAGATCGGCGATTGCCTCGCCGGGCTCGGCGAGATCCCAGTCGATCAAGCCGGCGGCCTGCTGATGCCGCCACACCAAGTTGCCAGGGCCGATGTCAGCATGGCGGACCACATAGCCGATCTTCCAGCGGTTCGCGCCCGACCTCCAGACGGCGTTGGGGGGAGGGCGGAAGCCTCGTATGGCGTCGTGGAAGCGTCGTAGGAGGGCTCCAATCGAAACCACGCTCTCCGTCTCTCGCAAATAGTCCGGCCATACGCCGCTGGCGATCTCGCCTTCAATCCAGGTGAGGATCTCCCGACCCTGGTCATCGGTTCCGAGCACCCTGGGCGCTCCGTCGAAGCCCACCTCTTCGAGATGTTTGAGAACGGAATGAATGGTCGGAGTCCAGGGACCGGTCAGACGCCGGACGGTTCCATCACCTGGAGCCTCGACCTTTGGACGCGGCGATGCAGCTTCCACCGCTCAGAACCTAGTGGCGCTGGGTCACGCAGCGGGGGAATGCCGGTTGGGGCCAGTTCACTACGGTCGGGTGATCACCTGTCGCAGACGCCACGAAGCGGCGCCGAGCAGCACCACGGCAAAAGCGGCGAGCACTCCCAGCTGGGGCAAGATGTCGACGACGTTACCGTCCCGCCTGACCAGTTCGGCGAAGGCGTCGTTGGCCCAGGCGTGCGGGGTGACGCGCGCCACCTTCGCCAGGGTCGGTGGGAACAGCTCGATCGGCAGCATGCAACCGCCCAGGGCTCCCAGACCCAGCGCGGCCACGATCCCCACTCCCGCCGCCTGCTGATCGTTCCGAAACAGCGTGCCCATCAGCATGGCGGCACCCGCACCTACCGCGGCAAAGGCAATCAGAACGGCCGCCGCCCCCAACGGGTCGCCCCAGTTGACCCCGAACATGAGGAGCGTGGCCGCCATGATGTAAACACCCTGGAGGAGGACGACGCCAAAACGGCCCGCCGCCTCGCCGCCGACGATCTGGCCGATCGATGTGGGGGTGGCGAGCATGCGGCTGGTTATGCCGAGCTGTCGGGACTGAATCATGACCGCCGATCCGGCCAGGCCGGTCACGAACATGAAGAGGAGCAGCTGGGAGGATGCACCCAGATCGAAGCGCCCCAGGCTCTCCGGGAAAAGCGCCTCCCCGACCCGGGTGGTTTTGACGTCTACGCCACCCCCCACATTCAGGGACTCGGCCATAGCCAGGGTCTCCACGAACGCCTCATCACGGAACGGCGCCGCAAAGCGGGCCGCGTCGATGGGTGCAGTGGCAGCAGCGACGATCTGATCGACCTGAGCCTGCAACTGAGGTCCGGTGCCGACCGTACGGGCAATGTATCCCACTTCCGCCGGCCGCCCCCCCCGAAGAGCCGCCTCGAACCCGGGCGGGATCAGCACCCCGGCGGTCAATTGGGACCTCTCCACCGCCAGCAGGAGCTCGTCCTCGCCGGTGTAGGACCTGACCTCGATTCCTGAGGCGTCGTCCAGGGCCGCCGCAATCGAGGCAGACAGCCCCCCACCGTCGCCGTCCACCAGGCCCACCGGTTGATCGCCGGAGCCACCGAATTGCGCTCCGATCAAGAGCACGGTCGCCAGGGGGAACACGAATACGAAAAAGATATTGGAGCGCTCTCGGATCAACCTTCGGACATTGGCGGCGCCAATGTGAAGAGCCTTCATCGTGCGAAACCTCGTCGTAACAACGCCCAGCCGATGCCTCCGGTCACAACGGCAAGAGTCAACATCGCCACGAGCGGCAGCCAGACCCTTGACACGCCTCCCCCACCGGCCAGGTCTCCCAGACCACGCATGAACCAGGCATGCGGCGTCAAGTAGGTCAAGGCAGCCAGTGCTCCCCCCCCCTGGGCGACCGGGAAGAAGGAGCCGCCCAGCATTCCCAACGTCACGGCGATGATCGACTGGGTGTTGCCGGCCTGCTCGGGGGTCTTCGACACCGCCGCCACGACTCCCATGACTCCGGTTCCGGCCAGAACGGCCGCCAGCACCAATAAGCCGACGGCGAGCGGGTCTCCCCACTTCGCACCCATCAGAAAGCGGGCGGCGACCACCAACACCGCCATGCTGATCACACCCAGGGCCAAGCTGGTAACCGCTTTGCCCAGGACCACCGAGCCGCGAGAGATCGGAGCAGCCAGCAGGCGGGGAAGCGTTCCCTGCTGCCGTTCCTCCAACAACCCGGTCACCCCGAACTGGACGGTGAAGAACAGGAAGAACATGGCCATGCCGGCGATGAAGTAGGTGGTGGTGTCCAGTTGGCGGGAGGCGGCCTCGATGGGAGCGACGGTGGTCAGCGATCGAATCGTCGCCGCCTGCCCGGCGATGGCGGCGGTATCCTCGGGAGAAGTGGTCCTTCCCGCCAAGGCGGTGAGGACGCCGAGTTGGGCAGTGGCGACTCCCTGGCCGAATCGCGCCGCGATAGCGCTGGCGATCTGGGTTGAGGTCGGAGCGTCGATATCGCCGACTATCTCGAGGGTGGCAGGGCGCCCACTCTGGATCGCCGCCGAGAAGCCCTCCGGGACCACGAACAGCGAGTCGAACTCCCCTTCTTCGATCAGGCGCTCTCCCTCCTGGCGGCTTCCAACCGCCTCCAGGGTGATGGACCCCGACCGCTCGACTTGTTCGAGGACCTCGACCAGCGACGAACCCACCTGACCGCCATCGAGATCGACGACCGCGTAGGACGGGGTAAAGGCGCCCTCCCCGACCGTGCCGCCGAGTATCAGCTTGAAGATGAAGGCCAGGCCGAGCGGCGCCAGGACTCCGATGATGAAGAACGAGCGATCGCGAATTCGCAGGCGCAGATCCTTGCCAGCGATGCGAAGTGCGGGCTCCATCTCAGTCGCGCAGCGCTTTCCCGGTGAGGTGCAAGAAGACAGCTTCGAGGTTCGGTTCGATCACCGCCACCGAGGTAATAGCTGCACCACCTGCCGCCACCCTCGCCAGGACCTCCGGCAGCAGCGAAGACGCCATGCCGGCCATGACTTCGATCGAGTGGTCGGCCACGGTTGCCTCCAGCACGCCCGAAACCGAGGCAGCCGCCGCCCGCGCTGCCTGGAGGTCGCCCGTGGCCGTGATATGAATGCGATCGGCCTCCCCAACCAGTTCCACAAGTTGGCGCCGGGTCCCCTCCGCCTTCACTACCCCCTGATCGATGATCGCCACGCGGTCGCAGAGGCGCTCGGCCTCCTCCATGTAATGGGTGGTGTAGAGCACGGCCATCCCGGCCCGGGACAACTGTTCGACACTTTCGAGAATGGCGTTACGCGACTGGGGATCGACGCCCACGGTGGGCTCATCGAGAATCAGTAGGGTCGGCTGATGCAACAACCCGATGCCGATGTTGAGGCGGCGCTTCATCCCGCCCGAGAACTCCTTCGTGCGGTCGTTGGCGCGGTCGGCCAGCCCGATGACCTCCAGCACCTCTGCGATTCGCTTCGCCAGCGAAGGGCCCTTCATACCGTACAGGCGGCCGAAGAACGTGAGGTTCTCTCGAGCCGAGAGGTCCGGGTAGATGGCAAGGTCTTGGGGCACGAGACCGATGGCTGCCTTGGCATCCGTGCTCCTCGTGTTGATCGGCCGCCCGGCCACCATGACGCTCCCCGAATCGGCGGCGAGAAGGCCGGCGATCATCGAGATGCTGGTGGTCTTGCCGGCCCCGTTGGGTCCCAGTAAGCCGAACGTCTCACCGGGCCCGACCGAGATGTCAACACCATTGACGGCCTGATTGTCTCCGAACCGCTTGCGGAGCCCAGTCGCCTCCAAAACCAGCTCGCCGCTCATCGGCTGACTCCCTTCGATCTGCGAATCTTCGCCAGTCTGACCGAACCTCGTATAGGGTCGGAGGGCCTCCCCTGGACCCGGTCTCGACCTCGGACCAGGGTCGGAATGCGTCTGCCTCGTGGCGTTCGCCCGTGGCGTTCGGTGTGGCCAAGGGTCGGCGCCACCCCGTCGAATCTAGTGCACCGTCTGGTGAATAATCGTGGGGTCTCGCCGGCCCACGACGCCCCTGGCGGCGTCCTCCTCCTCGACGCAGCGCATGGGCTGCGCCTTCGTCGTGCGTCCTGGCCGGGAACGCCGTGGCCTCGCCGATACCCTCACGCTATTTCCCAGACAGAGCACTAGCCAGGCGCTCCGAATAATCTCGCGCCGATGGATCCGGTGCTGACAGCTCGTCACAAGCGGGGCCGCCTCTTCGAAGTCACCGGCAAAGGTGGGGTGGTAGCCGAAGCTGATGGTCACCACGTTCAAGCACTCTCCCCGATGGACATGTTGGTGGCCTCCCTGACGACCTGTTCGGCGATCACCGTGCTGGACTTGCTCGCCAAGATGCGCCAGCCGGTTCTTTCGATGGAGGTGGCTGCCCAAGGCGAGAGGAGCGACGGGAAGCCCAGGCTGTGGAAGAAGATCCACCTCGAGTACCGCATCGAGGGGGTCTTCGACCAGGAACGAGCGCATAGAGCCGTGGAGTTGTCGGAGACCAAACATTGTCCCGTGGCGGCGATGCTGTCGGGGTCGGTCGAAATAACCCACACCATCGAGAGGGTCGGTGCAGACATTCGACGCATCGCGGCCGACGACACCTATGCCCTGCGGCAGTCGCTGCTGCGCCCTCATCAAAGCATCGACGAGATGAACTACCCCGGCGATCTCCACCCCGACACCGTCCATTTCGGAGCGTACCTGGATGGAACGCTGGTGGGCATTGCGTCCCTCTACCAGGAGCAGCCGGCGGACTGGCCGCTGATGGGGAGAGGCTTCAAGCTGCGAGGAATGGCCACCACGCCGGAGGCTCGGGGTCTAGGTCTCGGGTCGGCGTTGCTCCGAACCTGCCACGCCCATGCCCGGGTCAACGCCGCCTCGGCGGTGTGGTGCAGCGCGCGCCTCAACGCCGAAGGCTTCTACTCACGGCATGGCTTCGTTCGCCAGGGGGACCCCTTCGACCTGCCGGCCATCGGCCCTCACGTTCTCATGGTCTGTCGGCTGTCCGCAGCCGGCTGATCACACCGGTTGCGAGCAGCGTCAGCCACCCCGGTGCCAGCGGGACCAACCCTTCGCCCCCGCCTGTCAACCCGGCGAGGACGAGCGCCGCAAGGGCAGTGCGGCGAGCGCTTCGTAAGCGGTAACCATCGAGGGGAAAGAAAGTCAGGTCGGCGACCGAGTTGGGCGACTCGACCGGGAGAGTCCAGCCGGCGATCAAACCGGCCAAGGCAATCGAGACGGCCGGCGCCGGAGGCGCCGAGAACTCGAGGCCCTGCCAGGTGGCGACGGCCGTGACGGCGGCCGCCACCCCGAGCGACCAGACCATTTGCCGGCGAGGGGCGGGGTTCGACAGTCCGGCGTCGCGGGCCAGCGCGAATGCAAAGGCGAGACCGACCGCCCAGCCGGCGGTGTGCCGGGCCGCCACCACCGCCACGAGTCCGTTGAAGATCAGATCGGGGGTCGTTGGGGGCAGACCGGTGGTGCGAGCCAGCAGCCGGGAAGTCATCGCCAGCAGGTAGAGAGGCAAGAGGGCTCCGGCCCCCAAGAAGGCCGTGACCGTCGCACCCGCCGGGAGTGCCCAGGCAGCGGTGATCGTCCGGTCGGGGTCCAGTTCGCGGGCCAGCACCCAGGAGAGGAACGCGGTCATCGCGGTGTTGAGACCCGCCCCGGCGGCGGCTCCGACCGGATCCTGTGACACTCTCCAGCCGAACATGGCGACGCCGGCGATCCCCGAGGCGATGAAGACATAACGATTCGAGGGGAGTGAGAAGTCGAACCATCGCTGGAGATGGGTGAGGCGCCGCACTCGGCGCACCCTAACGACAGTCTTTAGGTTGCCCTGCGCCTCGGATACGCTGTCGTCGGTGTCACGAGCCAGGTTCCTCGTCCTCGCCCTCTCGGTGGTCGCCTGCACACGCCAGGGCGCCCCATCCACGACACCCTCAACCTCGACCACCACGGCCCCGGCTTCGACAGCCGCCACCACCACCGAGCCTGCGGCCACCACCTCCACCATCGCCCTGGTGGCACCTCCGGGCACCGAGTCCCTTCCCCAGGCCTTGCGCGAGCAAATCGTCGGACTGCTCGCCACGACGCAAGAGACCCGAGAACTCGCCTTTCTCGAGCTGCCCAAGGTGGCGGTTGTGACCCCCGCCGAGCTTGCCGATCGGGTCAAGGACCAGATCGCCGAAGACCTGGAGGACGTCGATCAGGACGCGGCGTTGCTCAGCCTGTTGGGGCTCCTGCCCGCCGGCACGGATCTGGCGACCCTCTACCGCGATCTGTACGGTGAGGCCGTCGCCGGGTTCTATGACCCGGAGCTGGGCGAATTGGTCGTGCCATCCGGTAGCAACGGGTTCAGCCCGCTTCAAGCCGTGACCATGGTGCACGAGCTCACCCACGCGCTGACCGACCAACACTATCCCTTCCAAGCACGGCTCGACCAGATGGACCAGGAGCAACGCTTCGACGAGGCTGCCGCACTGCAGGCCCTCCTCGAAGGCGATGCCGAGTTCACTTCCCTCCAGTACCTCCTCGAGCTGCCCGACGCTGAGCGGTTTGAAGTGATCCAGGAGTCTCTGGCTATACAGACCGACAACTTCGATGCAGCGCCGGTCTATCTGCGAGAGCTGCTGACGTTCCCGTACGTAGCGGGTTTCGAATTCGTCGACATGCTGCACCGCCAAGGTGGGTTCGTCAGGGTCGGCGAGGTCTACCTTTCTCCACCGGAGTCGACTGAACAGATCCTCGCTCCCCGCCGGTTCGAAACAGACCATCCATTCGAACTCGAGGTGCCGGTCGATCTGCCCGGATATGAAGTGGTGGAAGAGTCGACCTGGGGCCAGTTGTTGTTCACAGTGATGTTCCGGCAGCTGGTTCCCGGCGACCAGGGGGAGGAGGCCGCCGCCGGCTGGGGGGGGGATAGGTACCGGATGTTCTGGGACGGCGAAAACGTGGCTTTGGTGCTGGCGTACGCCGGCGATGAGTCCGACGACCTCGGCGAGATGGAGGCGGCGCTGCGGGCATTCGTAGCCGAAGGCATGCAGGTCGGGGACGGTACTTTCACGGACGAGGGAGTGGAGTACTTCGGGGACGACTATGCCTCCATCGACTCGGGCGCCGATCGCCTCTTCTTCGTGGCAGCATCCGACCCCGAGGTTGGCCCGTCGCTTCGCTTGTCACTGCGGGGCGGGTGACCGCCCTTCCCAGGCGACGCTCGGCCCGCCGTTCAAGTCGGCGGGCGCCCATGGAGCTGGTGAGGCTGTCCTCCCCGGCCTGGCACCTGGGCCCGATACGGTTCGCCGAGACCTTTTTCACCCGGCTACGGGGAATTCGGTCGGAGGAGGCTGCGCTCCTCTTGGCGACGAGGTCCGTCCATGCCTTTTGGCCGGCCCGTCGCCTTCTGGTGGTGGGGATCGACCCGACCGGGTTGGTCGTGGGTCTTACCCCTCTGCGCCGCGCCCGGGTCGTAGCCTTTCCCACCGCCGTTCTTGTCCTGGAGCTGGATGCCAGCCTTATCCCGCCGGTGGTCGGAGATCGCGTGGCGATTGACTTATCTAACGTGACCGCGTGCCCGGCCGTCTGATCCTGTGCGCAACGCCGATCGGCAACCTGGGGGACGCACCCCGGCGGCTGGCGGAGACACTGGGGGCCGTCGACCTCATTTACGCCGAGGACACCCGCCGAGCCGGCATCCTTCTGGCCCATTTGGGTGTGGGAGCACCGGTCCGCTCCTATTTCGCGGGGAATGAGGACCAACGGTCGACCGAATTGGCCCGCCGCTTGGAGAAGGGCGAGACGGTGGCCCTCATCACCGAGGCTGGCATGCCATCGGTCTCCGATCCGGGCGTGAGCGCTGTGGCGGCGGCTCGCTCGGTAGACGCCGAGGTGACAGTGGTTCCCGGTCCGAGCGCGGTGCTGGCGGCCCTGGTGTTGAGCGGTTTCCCGAGCGAGAGGTTTGTGTTCGAGGGATTCCTGCCCCGACGGGGCGGGGAACGCCGGCGCCGGCTGGAGGAGATCGCCACCGAGACCCGCACCATCGTCGTATTCACCGCCCCCCATCGGTTCCGCCATGACCTCCTTGATCTGGAAGAGGTGTGTGGCGGGGACCGACCGGTGGCTGTGTGTCGCGAGCTGACCAAGCGTTACGAAGAAGTCTGGTGGGGTCCGGTGGCCGAGGCGACCTCTCGATTCGAGGCGCCGAAGGGCGAGTTCACGATCGTGATCAGAGGCGCGGGCCCGCCATCGGGGGACCTCGAGGCTGGGCTGCGTCTGGTCGGGGACCGCGTAGCTGCGGGTTCCACGCGGGCGTCGGCAGTGCGGGCGGTGGCGGCCGAGCTGGGCCTGTCCAGGCGCGAACTCTATGGGGCGGTCTTAGCCGGCGACCGGTCCTGAGCTCAGCCGAGCTCCGATCGGCACGAGCCGCAGACCGGCTTGCCCTTGAAGACGGACAACTCGTCCACCTCTCCACAGAACACACACGAATCCTCGATCTTGCGCAGGATTATGGTGGCGCCATCAATCGAGATCGCCAGATGATCGCCCTCGCGTATGTTGAAGAGGCGGCGCGTTTCTGCCGGTATGACGATGCGGCCGAGATCGTCGATCTTTCGAGCCATCCCTGAATCCATCAGTGCCCCCTTCCTGGTGGTCTGTCCGGGGCTCGCCGTTCCGAGCATACCGACACCGCTACACGCGTGTCCTGTTTCTGCACAAAGTGCAAGAACGGGTCGATTTCGTGTTTTCCGCACAATGTGCAAAAAAGGGATCGGGTGCGCCAGTCCGGCCAGCCGGAGGTACCCTCAGCCGATCGGTTGGGTCGACACCCATTGCCACCTCCAGCTCGACGGGCGCCCACCGTCCGAGCTTCTCGGGCGTGCCCCCGATGTCGATTGGGTGGTAGTTCCGGGGATCGATCTCGAGTCCTCGCGGGCAGCCCAGGTGCTGGCTGAGGGCGACCCGCAACGGGTCGTGGCGACGGCGGGCCTCCATCCCCACGATGCCGAACGTTGGCCGGCGGAACGGGACGAGATCAGCTTGCTGGTCGGGCAGGTGGCGGCAGTTGGGGAAACCGGGCTCGATTTCTATCGCAACCTTGCTCCCAAGGCCGACCAGATCGCCTCCTTCTCCGATCACATCGAGCTGGCGACCGCCCACCGAAAGCCCCTCGTAGTCCATTGCCGGGATGCCTTCGCCGATGTGTATCGGCTGGTGGAAAGCGGCGAGGTGGGCCCCCTCACGATTCTGCACTGCTGGACGGGAGGGACTCGGTGGACCAAGAGGTTCCTCGACCTGGGGGTGACCTTCTCCTTTGCCGGGCCGGTGGCCTTTGAGACCGGCGAGAGCATTCGCCTCGGTGCGGCTCTGGTACCCCCCGAGCGCGCCGTGGTGGAAACCGACACTCCATATCTGGCGCCGCCGCCTCACCGCCACGAGCGCAACGAGCCGGCATTCGTTTCCCTGGTCGGGAGGGCCTTGGGGGAGGCGTGGGGGATGCCGGTCGCGGACGTCGCCGAGCAAACGTCGGCCAACGCCCGCCGGTTGTTCCGGGCATGAGACCGCAGGGAAGAAGAGAGGTGGTAGCGCTCCTCGAGCGGTACGGGCTCGTTCCCGACCAGCGGCTCGGCCAGCATTACCTGGTCGATCCCAATCTCGTGAAACGCATAGTGAGGCTCGCCGCCGTGGGACCAGGGGACCAAGTGCTGGAGGTCGGGCCCGGCACCGGGACTCTCACGGCCGCGCTCGCTTCGAGCGGTGCGTCGGTGCTGGCGATAGAAGTCGACCGCCGTCTCGAGCCACTCTTGACGGAAGTGCTCCAAGGTGCGACCACGGTCCGCCTGCTGTTCTCTGATGCGATGGAGGCCGACTGGGACGCCTTGCTGGTTGGCGGCCGCTGGCAGATGGTGTCGAATCTGCCCTACAACATCGGAACGCCGCTCCTCCTCGACCTGCTCCGCGAGACCGATCAGATCGGGCGCTTCGTCGTCATGGTCCAGAAAGAGGTGGCCGACCGGCTGGCGGCGGCGCCCGGTAGCTCCCAATACGGGCTCCCCAGCGTCACGGCTGCATTGAAGGCCGACGTCAAGGTTGAGTTCTCGGTCCCACCGCAGGTCTTCGTTCCCCCCCCCAAAGTGGGATCGGCTGTCGTCTCTTTACGGCGCCGGGAGGTTGTCGGACCCGTGGATCGCGCCATTGAGCTGGCGGCGCGGGCTTTCGGGCAGCGCCGCAAGATGCTGCGGCGGTCGCTGGCCGGGACGGTGTCGGACAGCCAGCTGCGAACCGCCGGCATCGACCCTACCCGGCGCCCGGAGGAGCTGGCGCCGCTCGATTTCGTCCATCTCGCCGAGGTGGTCGATGGCTGAGACCTGGGAGGCGCCCGCCAAGCTCAACCTAAGCCTGCTGGTCAAGCCGGTGGACTCGTTCGGATTCCACCCGATCCGCTCCCTCGTTCAGGCCATCGAGTGGTGTGACCTGCTTACGATCGAAGAAGCTCACGAGGACCACCTCTCCATCGTGGGGGCCGACCTGCCCGACGGGGGGGACAACCTGGTGTGGAAGGCCGTCTCGGCGCTCCGCCGGGCGGCGGGGCTCAGCAGGCCGCTTCTCGCGTTCCGCCTTGAGAAGAAGATCGCCGTGGCTGCCGGCCTAGGGGGGGGTAGCGCCGACGCCGCCGCGGCCCTTCGTGGTGTCGGCCGGCTTCTCCGGGTGCGTGATGATGCCGTGCAAAAGGTGGCCGCCCAAGTTGGCTCCGACGTTTCCTTCTTCCTAAACGGGGGCACGGCGTGGATGGGGGGGCGGGGGGAGCTCATCGAGACGATGAAGATGACAGACGACTACGTGGTGGCGATTGCCGTTCCCCCCCCCGAGTTGGGGTCCGCAGCGGTCTATCGGCGTTGGGACGAGATGGGCGAGCCGCGTGGGCCTGAGTTGCCTCACCGCGCCCTGCCCCCCTCCCTGCGCGACCTGGGACCGTTTCGGAATGACCTGCAACCGGCTGCCATTGACCTCTCTCCCGACCTCGCCGACTGGCAGCGGGAGCTGGCTGCGGCCTGGGAGCGGCCGGTGGCAATGTCGGGGAGCGGACCGGCTCTTTTCGGCTTCTTTCCCGATATGGGGGAGGCCAGCGACGCGGTCCGTGCGGTGGTGCCGGGCGCTCGAGCCACCACCGCCGCGTCGCTACGGCGGGTCGGTGTCGAACTCCTCGAAGGGTAGACTTCCACCTCGCCGCACAACCCCTTGGGGGGTGGTGTAAATGGCAGCACAACGGGTTTTGGTCCCGTATGAATGGGTTCGAGTCCTATCCCCCCAGCGACCCAGGACGAGCATCGGTTGGACGGTGGGTCACGTCGGCCAAATCATGACTGAGGGAGGCTCTGTGTGAAAGCGATTGTTCTGGCTGCCGGCCAGGGCACCCGAATGCGCTCAACCCTCCCGAAGGTCGCCCACCAAGCGGCCGGCCGGGAGCTGGTGCGGTGGGTTCTCGAGGCAGTCGCGGCCACGCAACCGGAGCAAACAGTGGCGGTGCTCGGGCACGGGGCCGCTCACGTTGAAGACCTGTTGCCCCCGGGTGTGATAACCGCGCTCCAAGAAGATCAGCTCGGCACCGGGCACGCCGTTTCGCTGGGTTTAGCCACGCTCGGACCGCTCGATCCCGACGAGTCGGTGCTGGTGGTGTACGGGGATATGCCCACCATGACCGGGGCCCTGCTCACGAACATCGTGGAGGCACTTTCCACCAATGCTGCTTCGATGGCTACGTCCCGACCGGCCGATCCGATGGGGTTTGGTCGGGTCTTGAGGGACGGCGACGGTTTGGTGTTGGCAATCGTCGAAGAGCGAGAAGCTACCTCGACGGAACTGGCCGTGGACGAGGTCAACTGCGGGATCTACTGCTTTCGGGCCGGAGCCTTGCGACGGGCGCTATCCAAGTGCGAGCCCCACGGTCCCCAGGGCGAGGTCTACCTCACCGACGCGGTCGGGGTCATCGTCAAGGAGGGCGGGAAGGTGGCGGCGTTGGCGGCCGCCCCCGAGGACGTGGTGGGTGTCAACAGCCCCGATCACCTGGCCGCGGCCGAGGGCATTCTGCGGAGGAGGATCAATAGGTCCCTGATGGAGTCGGGCGTCTACATGCAGGATCCCGACCGGGTCTATGTCGACGCCGATGTCGTGGTTCTCCCGGGAGCGCGCCTCTACCCGGGGGTCCATTTGCATGGGCACAGCCTCGTGGAGTCGGGGGCGGAAATAGGGCCAGACACCTTCGTGGTCGACTCACTGCTTGGCGAAGGCGCCCACGTCTGGTATTCGACGGTGCGTCACTCTCGGATCGGCGCTGGGGCCGAGGTGGGACCCTACGCATCGCTTCGGCCCGGAACCGAGCTGGCTGCCGGCAGCAAGGCCGGCACCTTCGTGGAGATGAAGAACACCCGGGTGGGGGAAGGAGCCAAGGTCCCCCATCTCGCCTATATCGGAGACGCCACCGTCGGGGCCCGTGCCAATGTCGGTGCGGGCGCCATCACCTGCAATTACGACGGATACGAGAAGTATCCAACCGTGATCGGGGAGGGGGCGTTCATCGGATCCGACACCATGCTGGTGGCCCCGGTGACGATCGGAGATGGGGCGGTCACGGGTGCGGGGTCGGTGATCACCTCTGACGTCGAGGCGGGGGCGCTGGCGGTGGAGCGTTCGCAGCAGCGGAACATACCCGGCTACGCTTCGCGGCGAGCCGCCCGCCAGCACGCCAAGGAGAGCGAGAGCCACTGATGGACATCGTCAGCCGCAACCGCTTGATGCTTTTTACCGGGGGAGCGAACCCCGAGCTGGCTGAGGAAGTGGCCGAGCTCCTGGGGGTGCGGGTCGGCGGCATGCAGCGCTACACCTTCGCCAACGGCGAGACCTACACCCGGCCGACCGAGAGCGTGCGGGGCGCCGACTGTTTCGTCATGCAGAGCCATAGCCGGCCCATCAACGACAACATCATGGAGCAGCTCATCATCATCGATGCGCTCCGGCGCGCCTCGGCGCGACGCATCACCGCTGTGATGCCGTTCTACGGTTATGCCCGCCAGGACAAGAAGACGCTTCCCCGAGAGCCGATAACGGCCCGCCTTATGTGCGACCTGTTTCTGACCGCCGGGGCCGATCGGCTGGTGTCTGTTGACCTGCACACCGGCCAGCTGCAAGGGTTCTTCCCGGAGCCGTTCGACCATCTCACCGCCCTGCCCATCATCATCGACTACCTACGTGAACGTATCGACGGTTCGACGACGGTCGTGTCACCTGACGCCGGCGGCGTCAAACGGGCAGAGAAATACGCCCGCCGTATCGATGCCGACGTGGCCTTCGTCTACAAACGGCGGGAGGCGGAACGCCATAACGAATCTGAGGCCCTGGCAGTGGTGGGTGACGTGAAAGGCCGCCACGTGGTGATCGTCGACGACATGATCGACACCGCCGGAACGGTGTGCAACGCCGCCGGATTGGTGCGTGACGAAGGTGCCCTATCTGTGCGCATCGCCGCCACCCATGGCATCTTCTCGGACCCGGCCGCCGATCGGATCAAGAACTCGCCGGTCGACGAGGTGATCGTGACCAATACGCTGCCCGTGCCCGCCGAGATCCTCGACCTCGACCAGGTGAAGGTGCTGTCGATCGCCCCCATCCTCGCCGAGGCTCTCCAAGCCATCTTCATGGAAAGCTCGGTCTCCGAAATCTTCCTCGGCGACAACGTCTGAGGAAACCTGCGAACCCAGGGTTCAGGCAGGGCCCCGGTACTACCCAGCGCCCACAGATGAACTATGGGTGGCGCCGTTAGATCGTGGGCAGCAAGATGACCTCACCCGGATAGATGAGATCGGGATTTCCCGAACGCAATTGCGAGCGGTTCGCCTCGATCACCTTGAGCCAATATGGCGCGATCTCGTGATCGGCGGCAGGGCGCCCCCACGCCGCCGCCAGGTGTCGCTCGGAGATCAACCACAAGTGGTCACCGCGTGCCACCGTCACCTCGGCCGGGAGTTTCACCACAGCTTTGACGAGGGCCGAAGAATCGGACTTAGACGTAACCGCTGGCGCGTCAACGGATGGCGCCGGCGGGACGGTGGTGTCGGTCGGACCGGCGGTGGTCGTACGGCCGGCCGGAACCGGCACATAACCGGGAGCTATGGTGACCGTAGTAGTGGTCGCCGCGTCATTTGCTGCCGCATGCGCCCACAAAGGTGCGGGGGCGACGAAACTGGCCGCCGCCAACCCAGTCATCACCACCCGGTCGGCGAGGCGCCGTACCCCCGGCAGCGTGACCCACCCGACTCCCCGGATGGCAGCCGGCAGCCGGACGAGACGGGCCAAGACGTAAAGCGACCCGCTGACCACCAGCCAGTAGCTGAGTCCCAAGCCGAGCAGGCGGGCAGCCGCCGCTACCGCCCAATCGATCGGCACCGTGTCAAGCCATCGGCCCGGATGTTGCCAATCAACCACCAACCATTCGTGCGAGCCGAGACGATGCAGGAAATAGGCCGAGCCGGCTCCGGCGCCGAGAGTGGTGATCAGGCCGAAGGCCGACCAACCTCTGGATCTCACGGCCGCAAGATACGCCGACAGACCGTGGACCGGAAGGGGTCTCTCGGGCCAAGGCCGCCCCGCATGTGGAAGGAGAGGTCCAACCGGGAGTACGATGCCGGTCCTCGATCAGGAGTCAGTGAAACGTGAAGGTTCGGGTAGGGATCGTCGACACGGAACGGGTTGTGGATCTAGAGATCGATGACACCGAGGATTTCGGGCGAGAGCTGTCCGCCGACTTCGAGGCCAAAAAGCCGCTGCTCTGGTTCACGGACAACCGAGGCCGGCGCGTGGCGGTGCCTTTGGACAAGGTCGCCTTCGTGGAGATCGAGGGCGGGTCGGAACAGCAGAAGGTCGGGTTCGCCACCGGCGTCTGACGGTGGGCGACCCGGCGTCAGCCGGCCCGGCGGCGTCGCTCGGCCAGCCAGCGCTTGCGGAGGCGGCGCCGTTCGTCCTCGGCATAACCGCCCCAAACCCCCGACTCCTGATTGGTCTCGAGGGCGTACTGGAGACAGTCCTCCTGTACGGCACATTCCGAGCAGATGAGTTTGGCCTCGACGATTTGGTCGACGGCGGGGCCGGTCTGTCCGATCGGGAAGAAGAGAAGCGGGTCCGAGTCGCGGCAGGCGGCCAATTCGCGCCATTCGGTGGTGATGGTGAGCAATTCGACACTCCTAAGTCTTGTGATTTCATTCACAAGCGTTTCCAAAGGAACACGCGCTTGAAACTGATTTCAGACCCGGAACGGTACCCTTGGCGGCGAGCTTCCGCAACCGGTTTTCGAGGGAATCTCATGTCCCAAGCTGGGAAAAATGGGTTGGTGGGGGTGGTCGGCCACCGTGGTTGGCCGGCCCGTTACCCCGATAACACACTCGCCGGCATCATCGCCGCCTTCGAGTTCGCCGACATGGTGGAAACCGACGTTCGCCGAACCGTCGACGGCCGCCTGGTGCTGTCCCACGACCCTCGCCTCGGGGGTCTCCTGGTTTGTCAGACCCCCTGGTCGGAGCTGGAGCGACTTGACATCGGGGGGGGCCATCACCCCGTACTGCTCGAAGACCTCCTCCGCACGGTCCGAGAGCCTCTCGATCTGGAGGTGAAGAACGATCCAGCCGAACCCGGCTTCGAGGGCGACCAATCCATCGCTCGCCAGGTAGCGGCGTTGGCCCGAGACCAGGATCTTGTTACGTCGTTCTACTGGCCGAGTGCGGATGCCGCCAAGGAGCACCGACCCGCCCTTGACACGGGCTTGCTGGTGGATGCCGGCTGGTCGGTCATCGGGGCCATCGATCACGCCCTCGACCATCAGCACGGGGTGCTGGCGGTACATTGGTCATTGCTGGCGAGAGACCCGGAGGCCGTCGTCGACAAGGCCGCCGAAGCCGGCCTGCGCATCGTGGCCTGGACGGTCAACGACTTGGATCTGGCAAATAGGTTGGCACGCGCAGGCGTCGCCGCCATCATTACCGACGATCCCAGCAGGTTCGGGCACCTGCGCAAACCGCGGTAGGAATGCCGCCCCAAGCTAGAGGAACCATGACCATTCAGAATGATTTGAGAGAAGAGCTGAAGGATGCCATGAGGGCGCGCGACAAGCTGCGCCGCGACGTCATCCGCCAGGTGGAGACCGAGGTGGCGGTGGCCAAGTCGGCCCCCGGCTTCAGCGGCGAGGTCGACGATGCCCTATACCGCCAGGTGATCGGCTCCTACTCCAAGAAGATGGAGAAGGCTCGCCAAGAGTTCGTCGAGGCCGGCGAACGGGGTCGGCCGATGGTCGACAAGCTGGCGTTCGAGATCCGATATCTTGCCCGGTGGCTACCCCGCAAGCTGGACGACGTGGCCACCCGGCAGATCGTGGAGGCGACCATCTCCGAGATGGGCGTTGCCGACGCCAGGGCGGTGGGTCGAGTTGTCGGGGCGGTGATGAAGAAGCATGGGGACGAAGTTGACGGCGGTTTGGTGAACCGCCTCGCCAAGGAGTTGCTGGGGGTCTGACCTACGGCGGTGGCCCGGTTTCGACAGCCGCCGAGCCAAGATGGGCCATGGCATTGCCGGTCTACGAACCCATGTTGGCCAGCCCGTGGCCCCGACCGTTCAGCGACCACGAATGGTGGTTCGAGGTCAAGTGGGACGGAGTCCGGGTTCTGGCTTACCTCGAAGAAGGCAAGGTCGCCTTGCGGACCCGCCGGGGTCGGGAGGTGTCGGATACCTATCCCGACCTCGGTTCACTCCGGGTGGATCGGGCGACGGTGCTCGACGGGGAGGTCGTCGCACTCGACTCCGATGGGATGCCCTCCTTCGCACTGCTCCAGCAACGAATGAACATCGGCAGTCGCACGGCGGCACGGAAGAAGTCCGAGTCCGTTCCCATCACCTACATGGTCTTCGATCTTCTCCACCACGGCGTTCCAATGGTGGGCCAGCCGATCGAGGAACGATGGGAGGTTCTTGCCGCTCTGAATTTGCCCCCACCCGTCCTACGGGCGGAGCCGGTCGGGCAAGAAGGCGAGGCGTTGTTCGCCGCTGTGCAACAAAATGGCCTGGAGGGAATGGTGGGGAAGAGGAGGGGTTCGCTTTACCGGCCCGGATTGCGAAGCTCCGATTGGCGGAAGGTGGCCAGCCGCCACTTGATGCGGGCGGTGGTGGGTGGCTTCACCCTCGGGGCGGGAGGCCGGGCCGGCTCGTTCGGGTCGTTGATGCTCGGGCTGTGGGCGCCGGAAGGGCTCCGCTTCGTCGGTGCGGTTGGTTCGGGGTTCGACGACGCTTCGCTGGTCGCCATACGGAGCGCTCTCGTGGAGATGGCCAGGGAAGGCTCTCCCTTCGCGGGGCCGATCGAGGTCCTCGGAGAAGCACGATTTGTCGATCCCCAGCTGGTGGCGGTGGTCGAGTACAAAGAGTGGACGCCCTACGGGCGTCTGCGGGCGCCGGTGTTCAAGGGGTTCGCAGGCGGACCACCCGAGTCACCAACCTGGGAGGCCGAAGGGCCCCGTGATCCCCGGCGTTAGCTGGCCGCCCTTTTCGCCTTGGTGGCTTCGACGCTGGCCTTGAGGGCTTCGAGGAGGTCAATCACCTTCGTCGGTTCTGGCGCCTCCGGCATCACGATCTCTTGGCCGTCGATCTTCTTCTGGGCGAGATCCTCGATCGCCTCCCGGGTCTTGTCCACGAAGGTGGAGGCGTCGAATTCCCTGGTGAGGTTGTCGATGAGCATCGATGCCATCGCCACCTCCTCCTTGCGCACCTCGACTGGGATGGAGAGCTCCTCGAATTCGGCCTCGCGAACTTCGTCGGGCCAGTACATCGTTTCGAGGACCAGCACGCCTCCGGCGGCTCGCAGGGTTGCCAGGTGCTGCTTCTCTCTTAGCGCCACCTTGCAGATCCCGACCCGACCCTTCTCCTGAAGGGCGTGCACGAGGATCTTGTACGCCTTCACCCCCGTCTTCTCGGGGGCGAGGTAGTAGCCCGACTTGTAGTAGATGGGGTCGATCTCCGACTCGTTGACGAACTGCACGACGTCGACGAGGCGTGGCCCACCTCCTACGGTGGCCGCCTCCAACTCCTCGTCGGTGAACACTACGTAGCGTCCCTTCTCCACTTCGTAGCCGCGCACGATCCCTTCCCATGGGACCTCCTCGCCGTCGGCCTCGGACACGCGCTTGTAACGGATCGGCGAGTGGTCGCTCTCGCGAAGCTGCTTGAACTTGGGCGTCTTCGACTCGGTGGCGGTGAACAACGCGACAGGGATCGTCACGAGTCCGAAACTGATGGCACCCTTCCAGATGGCTCTCATGAGTTGGATTCTACGGTCCCCCGCTGACGAGAATCAGCCTACGGAGAAGAGCTCCATCAACTCGTCGAGTCCCTTCAAGGCCCGAGACCCCAGTGATTCGAGGGTGACCTTGGAACCGATCAGCTGACGGGTCGCCCTCGACACCAAGATCTCGTCACGCCCCGCTTCGGCCATGACCCTGGCGGCGACATGAACCGAGATCCCCTTCAGATCATTGCCGGCCCATTGGGCTCGCCGGTATGAATGCCGATCCGAAGGGACAACCCGAGGTTCGACACGGCGGTGCGGATCGCTTTGGCACTGTTCACCGCCCGAGCAGGACTGTCGAAGGAGGCCAGGAAGCCATCACCGGTGGTCTTGACCTCCCGGCCCTGGTATCGATCGAGGGCGCCTCGCACGAGGTCGTTGTGGGCCAGCAAACGCTCATGCCATCGAGCATCACCCATTTTCTCGGCAGTGGCGGTGGAATCGACGATGTCGGTGAATAGAAGGGTCATCAGGACCAAGTCGGCTTCGGGAGCCTCGGCAAAGCCGCGGACCCCCATGAACTCGATCCCGATCACCGGTTGGTCCCCGACTACCCAGGCGGTTTCGTCCGACCGTGAAGTCGCCCAACTCGATGGCTTCGAGATAGCCCTTCTCGAAGCGGATCCGAGCGTCGGGATTCGCGAAGTTCTGGACCTTGAAACGGGCCATCGGACCGATCCTAGGGCTGCTCCCTCGCGGTCGTCTATGTCGTGGCCGGGACAGCGCGGAAGCGGCCAACGGCTATGGGCCCGCGCTTTCCTCCCGGACGCGGCGCAGCACCAGAAGCACGACCGTTTCGTCGTCGAGGTATCTCCAGTAAAGGTGAAACGAGTCTCGGTGATGCCGGAACTCGATGATCCATGCGCTTCCTCGGTCACCCACGACACGGTTCTGACGTGCCCACGCCGACTCGTGCTCATCAAGCAGCCGAATGATGACGGCGTCGGCGACGTCGGCCTCCGCGTCGGACAAAAGGCCGTAAACCGTCTCGAGTTCCTCCGTGAACAGGTAATCCACGTTTGGCACTATACGCCCATTTGTGCCTGATGGGGCGATTGCCACAATAGTACAGATGTGGTAGTGTCGCTGAGCGACAGATGCAGGGGCCCCCACCAAAATCAAGGCGAGTTGTCCGATGAGCAGCCAGAGTCGACGAGTGATTCTCGACGTCGATAGCCGAGGACGCATATCCCTCGCCCGCTTCGGTTACAAGTCTGGGCAACTCGTGGTCGACGAACTGGCAGATGGCGGCCTGGTCATCCACCGGGCCGTCGCCCTCACCCCGGTTGAGGCGGCTCACTATCTGAACGAAGAGGCCGTGGCCGCACTCGATCGGGCCATGGCAGAGGTCGAGTCCGGTCGATTGCGAAAGGTGCCGCTTCGCTCCCAACGTGACCTGCCGGCCCGGCCCTGAGACGGGACGGTTCGCTATGGCCAGCCGATGGCTACCTCAAGGTGACCGGGCCGGAGCGCCCTCGACAGGACTCGAACCTGCGCACCTGACTCCGGAGGCCAGTGCTCTATCCCCTGAGCTACGAGGGCGGAACCGCCGAGTCTAGGGTGATCGTTCGCATCGCCCGAGGGGCTCCCGGCGGGGGCAGCACTCGGCGGGTGGTGTGCCGGTACCATCGCCGCCCTCATGCGGATCGGTATAGGTATTCTCGGCGGCGGCGTGGTCGGGGGGACTCTGGCCCGCAAGCTCATCATCGAAAAGGACGCGGTGGCCGCCAAGTCGGGCCTCGAGCTCTCGTTGGTCAGAGTGGCGGCCCGCTCGGCCGACAAACCCCGCCAGTTCCCCTCGACGTTGCTTACCACCGACCCCAATGAGGTCGTCGACGACCCCAACGTCGCCCTGGTGGTGGAGCTGATGGGCGGGCTCGAGCCGGCGCGGACTCTGATCCTGCGGGCCCTCGACGCCGGCAAGCCGGTGGTCACGGCCAACAAAGAACTGTTGGCGGCCGACGGTCCAGAGCTTTTTCGGCGGGCCGAGGCCAAAGGGGTCTCCATCCTTTTCGAGGCCGCTGTGGGGGGGGGAATCCCGATCATCCGACCGCTGTCCGAATCGCTGGCCGGCGAGCGCTTGACCCGGGTGATGGGGATCCTCAACGGCACCACCAACTTCATCCTGGGCCAAATGGAGAGAGGTGCTTCCTATTCCGAGGCTCTCGCCGAGGCGCAACGGCTCGGTTACGCGGAGGCCGATCCCACCGCCGACGTCAGCGGAGGCGACGCAGCCGCCAAGGCCGCCATCCTCGCCGGTCTCGCCTTCGGTGTGTGGCTGGGCAAGGACGCCGTCTACCGGGAGGGCATCGAAAGTCTCGACCCCAAGGATCTCTCCTTTGCGCGCCAGCTGGGATACGCGGTCAAGCTCCTGGCCGTGGCCGAGTCCACCGAACAGGGGGTTGCGGCGCGCGTTCATCCCGCCTTCATTCCGGTCGAACATCCCCTGGCCGGGGTGCGTGGCGCCTACAACGCCATCTTCATCGAAGGACCAGCGGTGGGCAGGTTGTTCTTCTCGGGGCCGGGGGCCGGAGGTGAACCGACCGCCACAGCTGTTCTCGGCGACATCATCGACGCCGCCCGCGAGCTGCTGGCCGGAGTCCCGGTGGTGCCGCGGGTGCGCGTCGGGGCCGGACAGCGCGCTGAGTCCTCCTCGATCAGTACCAAGTGGTACCTGCGTCTCGAGGTCGCCGATGCCCCCGGGGTCCTTGCCCAAGTCGCTTCGGTGTTCGGCCGCCATGAAGTGAGCATCATGTCGGTTTGGCAAGAGGGACGCGGAGACGACGCCACGCTGATCCTCATCACGCACGACGCACCCGAGGCCAACCACCGGGCCGCCGCCGCCGACCTGGCCACCCTTCCGGTTGTCAAGCAGGTGGCCGCCACCATTCGGGTGCAATCAGATCGACCCTAATGCAATACGTCTCCACTCGGGGGGGGGGACCGCAGGTGGACTTCACCGAAGCCCTGCTGGCCGGCATCGCGCCCGACGGCGGCTTGTACGTTCCGGAATCGTGGCCGCACCTCGATCCCGAGGGACTGGCAGAGGCGTCATATGCAGAGGTGCTCCAGGTGGTGTTGTCGCCCTTCGTTGCAGGCAGTGACCTGGCCGCCGACCTGGGGAAGATCGTTGCCGACGTTTATGCCGACTGGCGCCATCCCGAGGTCGCGCCACTCCGCCAGCTCGACGACCATCTCCACCTGCTGGAGCTCTTCCACGGGCCGACCCTCTCTTTCAAGGACTACGCGTTGGCGGTGCTCGGCCGCTTCCTCGACGCCGCCCTCACCAGGCGGAGTCGCCGGGTCACGGTGATCGGCGCCACCTCCGGTGACACCGGGTCGGCGGCCATCGCCGCCTGTCGAGATCGAGCGGCTTTGGATGTTGTGATCCTCTATCCAGAGGGACGGGTGTCGGAGGTCCAACGGCGGCAGATGACCACCGTCACGGCCGATAACGTCCGGGCCGTCGCCGTCGATGGTACCTTCGACGATTGCCAGGATCTGGTGAAGGCGGTCCTGACCAAACCGCCCGCCGGGGTCACTCCCGCGGCGGTGAATTCCATCAACTGGGGACGGGTGATCGGTCAGACGGCGTACTACGCCTGGACCACCCTCCGACTCGGACCGAGCGACTTCGCGGTGCCAACCGGCAATTTCGGCAACGTCTTCTCTGGCTGGGTGGCAAGGCGTATCGGCTTTCCGGTGGGGAGGCTGATCGTTGCCAACAATCGCAATCACCTGCTGGCGCAGCTGGTGGAAAAGGGATGGGGCCGGGCCGAGCCGGTCCATGCCACTTTGGCCCCGGCCATGGACATTCAGGTCCCCTCCAACCTGGAGCGGTATTTGTACGAGCACCTCGACCACTCCGGTGTCCAGGTGGAGGCCACGCTGCGCGCCTTCCGGGCTACCGGCGAGATCCGGCTCGATGAGGGCGCCTTCGCCGGATTTGCAGCCTCCTGGGGCGACGACCGGGCGATTATCGAGACGATCCGCACCATCTATCAGCGCCACGGTCTCGTAGTCGATCCCCACACAGCGCTGGCATGGGCGGCAGCCACCACCCACCGTCTGGGATCACCGATGGTGGTGCTCGCCACCGCCCACCCGGCCAAGTTCCCAGAGGCCATTCGCGAGGCAATCGGGACCGAACCGGCGCTCCCCGCCGACCTCGCCGATCTTTTGGGCCGCCCGGAGCGTTCGTATCGCCTGCCCAACGACCTGGCCGCCCTCCACGAGCTGCTGGCGACCTGAGGTCGCATCGAATCGGAAACGGAGGCCATTGCCGCTGTCGCCGCTGGCGGAGTATCTTCTCTGCGATGGACCGAGTGGTGATCGTCGGGGGTGGATTCGGAGGCATCGCCACAGCCACCGGTCTTCGGCGGCGCGGCTTTTCGGGCGAGGTCGTGCTGATCGATCGAGCTTCGACCTTCGTGATGGGTCTGCGCAAGACATGGCACGTAGTGGGAGCTTCTGAGCTTTCGGCGGGCGAAAGGTCGTTGACACGGCTACGTGGCGTGCATTTCCGACAGGGGGAGGTCAGCGCCATCGATCCGGCGGCGCGGAGCGTGGAGGTGGCGGGAGAGCGGGTGAGCGGAGACGCGTTGGTGATCGCGGCGGGGGCGGCCCATGCCCCGGAGAAGGTTCCGGGACTGGTCGAGCACGGAATCAACGTGTGGGAGCGGCGCGGCGCCGAGAAGGCTCGCCAGGCAATCGCAGCCCTCGGAACCCAGGGTTCGGGACGGGTGGTGATCGGGATCTTCGGCTCCCCGTACGCCTGCCCGCCAGGTCCCTATGAGCTGGCCCTGTTGGTCCGCGACCGCCTGGGTCCCGGCTTCGATATCGAAGTGTTCACACCAACGCCCATCGCCCTGCCGGTGGTCGGAGCGGCCGGTTCGGCGGCGATGGTTAGCCGGCTCGAGTCGCGGAGGATCGGTTTTCGGGCGAGCGCGGCGGTCGTCAACGTCGCCTCGGATCGGGTGGTCCTGGCAAACGGCGAAACAGTGACATTCGATCTCCTCCTGGCGATCCCGCCGCATCGCGTCCCCCCCCTCCTGGCGCAGAGCGGTTTGGCCAAGGAAGACGCCTGGGTGCAAGTCGATCCGCACACCCTGCTAACCGCCTGGCCGGGTGTCTACGCGATCGGCGACTGCACCGTCATCACCCTCGCCAACGGCCTGGCCATTCCGAAGGCCGGAGTTATCGCCGAGTTGGAGGGCGACGTGGTGGCCGAGGCCCTGACCGCCCCAGAAGGCTCGCACCCGACTTTTGCCGGGACCGGTCTTTGCTTTGTAGAGATGGGCGGACAGGAAGCATCGAAGATCGAGGGAGAGTTCTTCGCCGACCCGCCGCGAGTTACCTTGTCGACCCCGTCGGCCGACCTGATGAAGGACAAGGTGGCATTCGAATCAGAGCGGCTGACAGCCTGGTTCGACCAGGTCTGAAGCTTGGCTTGGCACTGCCCGGCGGTGCGCTACAATACTTGTCACCGCACCCGCCCACCGTCCCGGGGCGCGTTCGTTCCACCACAAACCCGGCTGCGGCCGCAGCGTTTGCGGTTGGTCGATAGGGGAGGCGAGTTCGGTTGGTTCCACCAGATCCCCTGAGGGTTTTCCTCTCATAGGCACCCGGGCGAAAGGACGACATGACCACCAGATCGGAACTGCAGACCAAGTCGATCAGCGAGCTGCGTGAGATCGCCGGCTCCGTCGGAGTAGCCGCGGACGGTCTGCAGAAGTCCAAGCTGATCTCGGCCTTGATGGCCACCGGCCGTTTCCCCGCCGATGATGGCGACGGTTCCGGCATCGAGCTTCCCGGCGCCGAGAGGTCCGAGACCGGAAGCGACGATTCCGGTGACACCGGGGAGGATGAGGGCGGCGACTCCGAAGGGCCCGAAGGTGAGGGCGAGGGGGGATACCAGGGTCGAGATGGGGAATGGCGTCAAGGGGGCCGCCGCCGTCGACGGCGAGGACGAGGCCGTCCGGGAGACGGCCAGGGCGGCTACGGCCAGGGTGGCTACGGCCAGGAGTCCATCCCAGAGGGGGACCTCGAACTGCGTGAAGGTGTGCTCGACATCCTCCCGGAAGGCTACGGATTTCTCCGCGTCACCGGCTACCTGCCCGGGGACCGCGACGTTTACGTGTCGGCCACCCAGGTTCGCAAGTTCGGCCTGCGAAAGGCCGACCTGGTGTCCGGTCCGATTCGTCCGCCTCGGACCCAGGAGAAATTCCCTGCCCTCATTCGCATCGACTCGGTCAACGGGACGTCGGTGGACGAGGCGATGCGCCGTCCTCGTTTCGAGAGCCTCACGCCGCTGTTTCCCGATCAGCGTCTCCGGCTCGAGGTTCCAGGTCGCAACGATGGCGTCCTCACTCGGATAATCGACCTGATTGCCCCCATCGGCAAGGGCCAGCGTGGGCTGATCGTCTCGCCGCCCAAGGCCGGCAAGACCACGGTGCTGAAGGAGATCGCTGCGTCCATCACCGCCAACAATCCCGAGTGTTACCTGATGGTCGTCTTGGTCGACGAACGACCGGAGGAAGTGACCGACATGCAGCGCTCGGTGAAGGGCGAGGTGGTGTTCTCGACCTTCGATCGCCCCGCCGAGGAACACACCCAAGTCTCTGATCTGGCCCTCGAGAGGTCCAAACGGCTGGTGGAGATGGGGATGGACGTGGTGATCCTGCTCGACTCGATCACCCGGTTGGCGCGCGCCCACAACTTGGCGATGCCGGCCTCGGGTCGCATCCTTTCCGGCGGCGTCGACTCGACTGCCCTCTATCCGCCCAAGCGGTTCTTCGGGGCCGCTCGCAACATCGAGGAAGGCGGCAGCCTCACCATCCTGGGCACGGCCCTCGTGGAGACCGGGTCGAAGATGGACGAAGTGATCTTCGAGGAGTTCAAGGGCACCGGCAACATGGAGCTCCGACTCGACCGCAAGCTCGCCGACCGACGGATCTACCCGGCGATCGACATCGAATCGTCGGGCACGCGCAAAGAAGAGCTGCTGTTCGATCGCAAGGAGCTGCTCCAGGTGTGGAAGCTGCGTCGGGTGCTTTTGGCCCTCGAATCGGGGGCTGCTCTGGAGCTTCTCATCGATAAGCTGAAGAACACCAAGTCCAACGACGAATTCCTGGGTGAGGTAGCCAAGAGCGGCAATTAGTGGCACCGGGATTAGTGGCACCGGGATCTCGGTGCCGGCGGCGAAACGGAATGGAGAATCTGTGAAGGCGGGCATTCATCCCAATTACATCGAGTCCAAGGTCGTGTGCTCGTGTGGCAACACCTTCGTGACGCGCTCGACCAAGGGCGATATGCACGTCGAGCTGTGCAACGAGTGCCACCCGTTCTTCACCGGTCGACAGAAGCTCGTCGATTCCGGCGGCCGGGTGGAACGCTTCCAGAAGCGTTACGGGTCGACCACCACACCGCGCAAGAAGAAGGTCAAGGCCGAAGAGGCCGACGCGGCCTCCGAGTGAGCCGGCTCCCAACCTCGGTCGGCCGTACGGCCGCCAATCAGACGGTCGGCGGGCAGGCCGTTCTCGAGGGGGTGATGATGCGTTCGCCGAGCGGCTGGGCGGTGGCGGTGAGAACCCCGGCCGGCCAGATCGAGGCGATCCGGCATCCGTTGCCTCGCCTTTCCTCACGATCAAAGGCAGCCCGCGTCCCTTTGGTGCGCGGCGTGCTGGTGCTGGGCGAATCGTTGACCCTCGGCTTTCGGGCCCTGTCGTGGTCGGCGCAAAAATCAGCCGGTGACGAGGAGGAGCCGCTCACCAGAGGCCAGATGGCGGGAACGATGACGCTGGCGGTGGTGCTTTTCATCGGTCTGTTCATCGCTTTGCCCGGTCTGGTGGCCGGCTGGGTCACCGAAGCCACGTGGACGTTCAACGTGGCGGACGGCGTCCTCCGGCTGGCGCTGATCGTCGGCTACATCGCGTTGTTGCGGCGCATGCCGGAATTCCGACGCCTTGTCCAGTACCACGGGGCCGAACACATGACCATTCATGCCTTCGAGGCCGGTGAGCCGTTGTCGGTGGACACCATCCGGCGGCATCAACCCGAGCACCCCCGCTGCGGGACCAACTTCTTGCTGCTCGTCGCCGTCCTTGCCTTCCTCGCGTTTTCCTTGATCGGACGGCCGGGGGTGGTGGGATTCATCGCCAGCCGGTTGCTGTTCATCCCGGTCATCGCCGGGGTTTCCTATGAGATCCTGCGTTTCTCAGGGCTTCGCGCCGACCGACCGATCGGCCGGTTCTTGGCGGCTCCGGGAATGTGGCTCCAGAAGCTCACCACCTCTCGACCCGACGACTCCCAGATCGAAGTGGCGGTGGCGTCGCTGGTGTCGGCTGTCGACCAGGAGACCCTGGCTACCGTCCAGCTACGCGGCCCCCTCCCGGCGGCGGCACTGGCCGCCCGTCCGGCCTGAACGTGGACGCCCAGCTCACCGCCCGGCTTCGGGAGATCGAGGCCGCGTTCGCCGAGGTCGAGAAGAGCCTGGTCGACCCGGCGGTGCTCTCGGATCGAGCTCGCTACACCGAGGTCACTCGCCGCCACGCCGAGTTGTCGCCGGTGGTGGAGATGTTTCGCGCACATCAGCGGGCCCGCATCGATCAGCGGGAGGCAGGGGAGCTGGCCGCAGGCGACCTTTCGCTGTCGGCAGAGCTGCGGCAACTCGCCGCCGAGAAGGGGGCGGAGGCTGAACGGTTGGAAGAGGCGCTGGCGGTGGCCCTGATCCCCAAGGACCCCAACGACGATAAAGACGTCATTGTCGAAATCCGGGCGGCGGCCGGCGGGGAGGAGGCGGCCATCTGGGCTGGCGACCTCGCCCGCATGTACCAGCGGTATGCGGAGCGGCTGGGTCTGCGGGTCGAGCCGATGGACTCCAACGAGTCGGGAGGGGGGGGATTCAAGGAAGTGGTCTTTGCGGTGAAGGGAAAAGGCTCCTATTCGAAGATGAAGTACGAAGGTGGGGTACACCGCGTGCAGCGGGTTCCCAAGACGGAGGCCTCCGGTCGGATCCACACCTCGACGGCGACGGTGGCCGTGCTACCCGAGGTGGGGGAGGTCGACATCGAAATCAACCCTGCCGACGTGAAAGTCGACGTTTACCGGTCGTCAGGACCGGGCGGTCAGTCGGTCAACACCACGGATTCGGCCGTGCGTTTGACCCACCTCCCCACCGGCGTGGTGGTGACCTGCCAGGACGAGAGGTCGCAACTCCAGAACCGGGAGAAGGCCTGGCGCCGTCTGCGGGCGGTCCTCTACCAACACAGACGCAAAGCACAGCAGGCTTCGGTGGCGGGCACGCGGCGCGACCAGGTCGGAACCGGGGAGCGTTCAGAGAAGATCCGCACCTACAACTACAAGGAGAGCCGGGTCACCGACCATCGGATCGGGCTCACGATCAAGAGGCTACCGGAGATGCTGGAAGGCGACCTCACGGAGTTCGTGGCCGCCCTCACCGCCGACGACCAGGCCCGCCGCCTCACCGAAGGCGCCTGACCCCCCTCCGCCTTCCCAAAGTCCAACCCCCGTTGATGGTGCCAGGGGGGGCGGCGGCCTACCTCAGGGTTGGGGTGGTGCCCGGGCGTCCGTACACTTCGATCTCCGATGCCGTACGGGTTCGCCACTCGATCGATCCACGCCGGGCAACGGCCGGACCCGGAGACCGGCGCCCGGGCCATGCCCATCTACGCCACCACCTCGTTCGTGTTCGAGGACGCCCAGACCGCCGCCGACCTCTTCGCCCTTCAGACCTACGGGAACATTTACACCCGTATCGGCAACCCCACCAACGCCGCCTTCGAAGAGCGAATGGCCTCCCTGGAGGGTGGCCTCGGAGCCCTGGCGACCGCGTCCGGCCAGGCGGCCCAGATGATCGGCGTGCTCACCCTATGCGAGGAAGGGGATGAGATAGTCGCCGCCCGCAACCTCTACGGCGGCACCTACACCCAGTTCGACGTCACCCTGAGGAGGATGGGGATCGACGTCGTGTTCGTCGAGCCTTCCCAACCGGAGAATTTCGCCGCCGCCATCACCCCTCGCACCAAGCTCCTATACGGAGAGACCATCGGCAACCCGCGGGCCGACATACTCGACATCGAGGCGGTGGCCGGCATCGCCCATCGACACGGCATTCCCCTGATGATCGACAACACCTTTGCGACTCCCTACCTTTGCCGGCCGATCGAATGGGGGGCCGACATCGTGGTCCATTCCGCCACCAAGTTCATCGGCGGCCATGGAGTGGCGATCGCCGGGGTGATCGTCGAGTCGGGTCGATTCCCCTTCGACAATGGCAACTTCCCGCTCATCACCGAGCCGTCGCCCGCCTACCACGGTCTTCGCTTCTGGGAGAACTTCCGGGAGTTCGCCTATCTCACCAAGGCTCGTACCGAGCTACTGCGGGACATCGGGGCTGCCCTTTCTCCTTTCAACGCATTCCTGCTGTTGCTCGGTCTCGAGACCCTTCCATTGCGTATGGAGCGCCATGTCGAGAACGCCGCCAGGGTGGCGGGGTTCCTGGCAGGACACCAGGCGGTGGCTTGGGTCAACTACCCGGCTCTGCCCGGTTCGGCGACCCGGCACCTGGTCGAGAAGTACGTTCCGGCCGGTCCCGGGGCGGTGTTCACATTCGGGCTGCGGGGAGGCTTCCAGGCGGGAAAGGACTTCATCGAACGGGTGGAGCTTGCGTCTCACCTCGCCAACGTCGGTGACGCCAAGACCCTGGTGATCCACCCCGCCTCGACCACCCACCAGCAGGTCCCAGTTGAGGAACGAAAGGCCGCCGGGGTTGGCGACGACATGATCCGCATCTCGGTCGGGCTCGAGGACCTCGACGACATCCTCGCCGACCTCGACCAGGCATTGCTGCCGTGACCCCCTTTGGCGGCGCGGAACCGGATGCCCGCACCCGCCTCCAGCTTCTCCTCGCCGCCCGGTCGGTTGCTCTGGTGGGGGTGTCGGCCAACCCGCTCCGTTCGTCCAACTTCGTCGCCACCTATTTGACCCGAACCACCTACCGGATCTATCCGGTCAACCCCAACGCCGGGGAGGTCCTGGGTCTCAAGTGCTACCCGAGCCTCGCCGAGCTGCCCGAAGTCCCCGACATCGTCGACTGCTTCCGTAAGGAGAAGGATCTGCCGGAGGTGGTCGAAGAGTCGATTGCGCTCGGAGCTAGGGCGGTGTGGTTCCAGCTCGGGTTGCGTAACGACGAGGCAGCCCGCAGGGCCCGGGAGGCTGGCCTGGTCTGTGTCCAGGACCGGTGCTTGAAGATCGAGCACGCCCGCTTCGCCGGCGGCCTCCATCTGGCCGGCTTCGACACCGGAGTGATCTCATCGAAGAGGCGCCGGCCGATCTGAGCCGGTCCGAGCCGGACGTATGTCGAGACGCCCCCCGCCCCTACCTCCCCGCGCTGGCACTTGGGCGTGCGATCATGGGGCGGTGCATGCGATACCCCGTCACGAGTACGAGCGACTGGCAGCCCTCGCCGCCGGGGTGGAACTGGAGGCACTGGTCGGTCGACGCCTCGCAGGCGAGCCGCTCCAGTACCTGGAGAGGTCGATCCCGTTCGGATCGATCGAGCTTGCTGTTGACCGGAGGGTGCTGATCCCCCGACCGGAGACCGAATTCCTCTGGGAGCAGGCGGCTGCCGCCCTCGGGGAAGCCGGGCCGGGCACCGTGATCGTCGACCTCGGTACCGGGTCGGGGGCGCTAGCGCTGGCCTTGAAGCACCGCTTCCCGGCCGCCCGGGTTATCGCCACCGACACGAACTCGGAGGCTCTCGACCTGGCCTCGTCCAACGCCGACGCCCTCGGTCTGGCGGTCGAGTTCAAACAGGGCGACCTCTTCGAGGCAGTCCCCTCCGAGGTGTACGAGCGCATCGACCTGCTGGTCGCCAACCCGCCTTATGTCCAGCAAGCAGAGTGGGAGCACTTGCCCGACGATGTCCGTCGCGAACCTCGTAGTGCGCTGATAGCCGGCGCCACCGGCACCGAGATCATCGACCGTATCGCCGAAGGCACCTACTGGTGGTTGGGAACGGGCGGCTGGCTCTTCTGTGAGATAGGCGAAACACAGGGCGCGCACGCCCTCGAAGTGTTCGGCCGCTGGCTCGACACCGACCTTCGCCGGGACCTGGCCGGGCGCGATCGCATCCTGGTGGCGAGGAAAGGGGCCCGCTGCTGTGTCTGATCCGCTCGACGCCGCTCGAACGCTGTTGGCCTCCCACTCCTGGAGCGAGGCCTATGAGTTGCTGAAGGGCACCGCCGATCGGGGCGCCGAGGGGGAGATGATGTTCGCGCAGGCCTGCTCGTGGCTCGGGCGGCTCGACGAGGCGATCGACGCCCGCCAGCGGGCGGTAACCGCCGCCGAAATCACCGGGGATCATCGCATGGCATCTCTCGCCTGCACCGAGATCGGAGAAGCGTTCTTCCACCGCCTCCAGCCCGAGATGGGACAGACCTGGTTCCGGAGGGCCGAAGTGCTGCTCGGAGATTCCGAGGACGGCTACGAGAGAGCTTGGCTGCTGCGGATGCAGGCGCAGATGGGCGTCACCAACGAGGAGGCTCTTCTCCTCTCCGATCGGGTACTCGACCTGGCCGAGCGGATCGGAAGTCACGATCTGGCGGCGATCGCACGTCACGACAAGGGGCGATTCCTCGTCGAGATGGGGAGGCTCGACGAGGGGATGGCGTTGATGGAAGACGTCATGACCGACGTGGTGGCCGGGAGGCTGGACGCCGACCTTACGGGCCGCATCTACTGCAACATGATCTCGACCTGCGAGCGGCTGACCGATTACCGCCGGGCCACGGATTGGGACCGGGCCGCCAGGGGTTGGTGCGATCAGGTCGCCCACCTGGCCGCCTATCCGGGGGCTTGTCGGGTGAAGCGGGCCCAGTTGAAGCGCGTGCAGGGAGCGCTGGACGAGGCAGAAGCGGAAGCGCACCGCGCCGTCACCGAACTCGAGGACTTCCTCGACCTCGGCGCCCTCGCCTGGGTCGAGATCGGAGAGGTGCGCCGGCGTCGGGGTGACCGGGCGGGCGCCTCTGAGGCCTTCTCACAGGCGCGCTCCCACGGCGGCGATCCCCAGCCCGGGCTGGCGCTCCTACACCTCGCCCGCGGTGAGGTGAGGGAGGCCAGAGCGATGTTGGACGATGCTCTGTTCGACGCCACCGACTTTCTCGATCGGGCCCGCCTGCTCCCCGCCTACGCATGGGTGTTGTCGGCGGCGGGCGACCTCGAAGCCCTCGATGCCGCCGCCGCCGAGATGAGATCGCTCGCCGATGCTTATCGGACCTCAGCCCTTTACGCAGGTGCCGCTACCTGTGAAGGTCTGGCGGCTCTAGCCAGCGGTCGTACCGAAGAGGCCATCAGGTCGCTGCGGGCCGCCGTTAGAAGTTGGACCGAGACCCGCGCCCCCTTCGAAGCTGCCGAAACCCACCTGCTCCTCGCCTCCGCCTACGCAAGGGCCGGGCGGCCTAGCCAGGCCGAAGTCGAGCGGGCCGCCGCTGCCCGGTTGTTCGAGCAGCTGGGGGTTGCCCCCCCCCTAGCATCCTCGGCAGACGAGCAGAGAGCGATCTTCTTTTCGGATATCGTCTCGTCGACCGAGCTGATCTCGGCGGTCGGCGACCAGGCCTGGGCTCACCTCCTCCGCTGGCACGACCAGACCCTGCGCCGACTCTTCGCCGCCCACGGTGGGGAGGAGCGAAACCATCCCGGGGACGGGTTCGTCGTGACCTTCGCCGACGCCGGCCAGGGGGTGGCTTGTGCAGTGGCGATCCAACGCGCCCTCGAGGAACATCGGGTGAAGAACGGTTTTGCTCCGGAGGTGCGGATCGGGCTACATGGCGGGTCGGTGTCGATTGTGGAGGGAACCCTCACCGGAGCCGAGGTCCACAAGGCCGCCCGGGTAGCGGGGGCCGGAAGTGCCGGGGAGATCGTTGTTACCGACGCGATACTCGGGGCCATCACCGGCGCCCGAACCACCGATCGCCGCACCGTGAGCCTCAAAGGGATTACCGAGCCGGTGGAAGTCGCGTCCATCGACTGGCGGTGAACGACTATGCCGCGGCTGCGGCGGGCCTAAGGGCCGGTCGGATCGTCGGGGTTCCCACCGACACGGTTTACGGGATCGCTGCTCACCCTGAGCTGGGCACCGCCGTGGCGCAGTTGTTCGTTCTGAAGGGGCGCCTGCCGACCAAACCGATCGGCGTTCTGGTCGCCTCGTTGGTCGAAGCCGAGAACCTCGGTCTGTTCACGCCGGCGGCGCGGCGCCTGGCCGCTCGCTACTGGCCGGGTCCGCTAACGCTGGTGGTGCGGGCATTGGTATCGCTTCCCGAATGGGTGGGCGACCCTCTCACTTCGACAGTCGGCATCCGAGTGCCCCACCATCCCGTGACTCAGGCCCTGCTCGAGGTGAGCGGGCCAATCGCCGTCACCAGCGCCAACCGGAGCGGTCACCTCCCAGCTCTGGATCACGTCGCCGCCGAGACCGAATTCGGCAATCGGGTAGCCATCTATCTGGAAGGCAGATGCCCGGGTGGGATTTCGTCGACGGTGGTGGATGCCACCGGCGCCTTGCCGGCGGTTCTGCGACCGGGTCCCCTGGTCTTGGACGACGCCGACCTGGCTTCTTGACCGGTAGGGCTAGCCAGTCCGGGGGCGGTCACCCGGTCGCCAGCGTCTCCAGCTGGGTTGCGTGTTGTTCGAGGTGACCGACGAGGAACTCCTCGATCATGCGGTCGAGGCTCATCCCGCCCAGTGTGGGATGGACTCCTTCTTTCTCCCAGTCCTCGTCGGTCAGGGCGCCAAGAAATCCCCGCAGCTCGGCCAGGTGCTGGGCGAGCCAATGGAGGTGGACCTCGAACGGCATGGTCCTCCCGGACTCGATTCCCGCCAACCGATCCGGGTCCGACCGCGTCCGGCCCAAAGGCCCGCGGCCGGGGTCATCGAGCACCTCTTCGATCTGCTCGATCCAATAGGGAACGAACTCGGTGATATGGCCCCACACCTGGGCGGCCTCCCAACGTTCGCCGTCGCGCCCATCGGGAGCGGTGAGACCCACCAGCGGTCGGCCCAACGCACCCAGTCGAAGTTCGACGGCGGCCACTCGCTGCAGGTAGCTCTCGATGCCCGGGCGCATGGACCGAGCCTATCGAATCGGCTGGCCCACAGTTCATCTGTGGGCGCTGGGTAGTACTGGGTACTACCCAGAACCCTGGGTTCGCATGCCGCGTTACGCTGTCGGGGATGATCGACCCCCGCTTGTTGGAGGAAGTGGATCCGACGGTGGCCGAGTTGATCCGCGCCGACCTGGTCCGCCAGAACACCCACATTCACCTGATTGCATCGGAGAACTTCGTATCCCCGGCCGTGATGGCCGCCTCCGGCTCGGTCTTCACCAACAAGTACGCCGAGGGATATCCGGGCAAGCGCTACTACGAGGGATGTCAAGTGGTCGACCAGATCGAGGACCTGGCCCGCGACCGGGCCAAGGCTCTCTTTGGCGCCGACCACGCCAACGTCCAACCCCACTCCGGCGCCCAAGCCAACATGGCCGCCTACCACGCCTTGTTGGAGTACGGGGACGTGGTATTGGGCATGCGGCTCGACCAGGGCGGGCATCTCACCCACGGGTCGGCGGTCAACTTCTCGGGCCGCCATTACAAGTTCGTGGCCTACGGGGTCGATCCCACCACCGAAATCATCGACATGGACGAGGTGCGCCGCTTGACCCTCCAACACCGGCCCAAGATCGTCCTGGCCGGCTACTCGGCCTACTCCCGCCTGCTCGATTACGCCGCTTTCAGAAACATCGCCGATGAGGTGGAGGCGATCTTCATGGTCGACGCCGCTCATTTCATCGGGCTGGTGGCCGGGGAGGCCTATCCCGACCCGGTGCCCTCGGCTGACGTAGTCACCGCCACGACCCACAAGGCGCTGCGCGGCCCCCGGGGTGGGATGGTCTTGAGCAAGCAGAAGCACGCCGCCGCCATCGACAAGGCCGTGTTCCCCGACGTACAGGGGGGGGGAATCTTTTCCCAGGTGGCTGCCAAGGCAGTCTGCTACCACGAGGCAGCTCAACCGTCGTTTCGCGACTACTCACGGCAGATCGTCGCCAACGCCAGGGCTATGGCGAAAAGGATGGCTGCCGAAGGGGTGCGGATCGTCTCTGGCGGCACCGACAACCACCTCTTCCTCGTCGATCTTCGCTCGATCGATCCTGAGCTGACCGGCCGACAGGCGGCGCGGCTCCTCGACTCGGTCGGAATCACGGTCAACTTCAACGCCATTCCGTTCGATCCCCGCCCACCCTTCCACACCTCCGGTCTGCGCCTCGGTACCCCGGCGATGACCACCCAGGGCATGACGGAGCCCCAGGCCGACGAGGTAGGTGCCCTGATCGCTCGGACACTTCACCAACGCTCCGAGGGGGCGGCGATGACGGTCGTAGCGGCGAGGGTGCGAGAACTGGCGGCGACGTTCCGCCCCTATCCGATCGATTTCTCTGGGCACGCCTAGGGGCCCTCTTGGAGGAAATACGTGGTCTCTGATACCCTCGGCCCCAGTCCCCAAACGGAGCACCAGCGCGTGGTAGAGCGGCGGACCCGCCGCGGGTTGGCACCGAATCGGAACCCTCTCTACCCTCCGGCCACCATCTCACGCCATGCGAAGAATGCCGGCTGAAACATGACGACGCGACCCTCCAGCTACGGCTCTGGCATGGCCGAAGCCTCCAGCATCTCGAACCGTTTCTTCGAGTCGGTCGTGAGCGCCGGGGGCATCGGTTGGCTGCTCGATCGGTGGCTCGGGACCTGGCCCTGGCTCGTGTCGGCCGGCACTATCGGAGGGTTTGTGCTCGGGTTCTACTGGATGGTGGCGTACGCCAAGAAGCTGGAGCGAACCGGTGGACGTTGAGGCCCGCATCGCCGGCCAGATGGTGCGTCGGGCGACGTGGTACGTCCCCTTGCTGGCAGTCGCGGTCGGACTGGCCAGGGGCCCTAAGGCCGGCCTGGCGGCGATGGCGGGGGCCGGGTTGGTGGTTCTCACCATGTGGAGCTCGGGCAAGTTCCTGTCCTGGTCGGCCCGTCGGTCACCCAACGCGCTCGGGGCGGCGGCCCTGGGTGGATTCGTCGTCCGGTTGTTTTTCCTCTTCGCCGCCGTCTGGGCGTTGCTGGCTGTCGGGCTCGATCGCACCGGGGTGTTGGTGGGGGTGGGAGCGACGTACGTGAGCCTGTTGGTGATGCAAGCGCGCACCGAGCTGGTCGGGCGATGAGCCTTCTATACGCTCAGATCGTCGAGGTTCCGGAAGATATCGACCATCTCTTCGATTGGCCCGACGTCCTTCCCCTCGGGATCAACCGCGTCGTGTTGCTCATGTTCCTCGCCACCGCCGCCACATTTCTGTTCCTGTGGATTCCGGTGCGGAAGCCCCGGCTCGTGCCAACCAAGATGCAGGTGATCGTCGAGTCGATGGTCGAGTTCGTTCGCAACGGGATCGCCCGGGACATCATCGGATCGGAATCCGCCCGATATGAGTGGCTGCTGGTGCCGATGTTCTTCTGGGTGCTTTTCCTCAATATTTTCGAGGTGATCCCGTTCATCAACTTCCCGGTCACGTCGCGGATGGCGATCCCGGCGTTTCTGGCCGTGCTGGTGTGGTTCGTGTTCGTCTTCGTCGGAGTGAAGAAGCACGGGCTCAACTATTTCAAACATGCAGTGATCCTCCCTGGTGTGCCCAAAGCCATGCTCCCGTTGGTGATTCTCATCGAGGTGATCACGACCTTCTTCGTGAGGCCGATCAGCCTGGCGGTGCGGCTCTTCGCCAACATGGTCGCCGGACACATCATGCTCAGCGTCTTCTTCCTCACCACCGCTGCCTATTTCGTCGTGTCGCCTAAGCTGATCGCCTTCCCACTGCCGCTCACTTTTGCGGTGGCGATCACCGGTTTCGAGATGCTCGTGGGAGTCCTTCAGGCTTTCATCTTCACCCTCTTGACCGCCGTCTACATCGAGAGTTCTATCCACGTGGAGCATTGAAAGGAGCGACATTGGAACAAGGAGCAGCAGCACTGCTGGGAGCGGGCCTCGCCTATGGGTTGGCGGCCATCGGTCCCGGTATTGGGGTAGGGATCGTGGTCGGCAACGCAGTCCAGGCCATGGTCCGCCAGCCGGAGATGGCCGGCCAGGTGAGGATCACCATGTTCCTCGGCATCGCCTTTACCGAGGCACTGGCCTTGTTCGGCCTTCTCCTCTTCTTCATCCTGTTCGGTCAGGCAGGCGCCTGATGAACATGTCCTGGGTCTTTGCCCTACAGGAGGTCGTTGGGGGGGACGAACGCTCGCCCCTGTTCCTCGTCCTTCCTGAGCCGACCGAGCTGATCTGGGGAGCCGTGAGCTTCATCATCGTGGTGGTGCTCGTGGGACGCCGGGCCATGCCGGCCATCAACAAGACCCTGGAGGCTCGTCAGCAGGCGATCACCGGTCGACTAGAGGAGGCCGAGCAGGCCAAGACCGAAGCCCAGACTCTCCTCGACGATTACCGCAAGCAGATCGCCAACGTCCGCGCCGAAGGCAATCAGATCATCGAGGGGTCACGGCAGAACGCCGAAACCGTCAAACAGGACATCCTCGCCAGAGCGGGAGCCGATGCCGAGCAGATCGTGGCGCGGGCGAGGGAGGAAGCGGCAGCCGAGCGCGCTCGAGCCCTTGCCGACGCACACCAAGAGGTGGCCAACCTGTCGATCGATCTCGCCGAAAGGGTCGTGGGGCAGAACCTCGACCGCGAGACCCAGCTCGGGCTGGTGGAGCGTTATCTCGCCGAGCTGGAGCGAATCTAGGTGGACCGCCTCGACGGCTACGCCGCCGCCGCCTTCAACCTGGCGGTGGCCGAAGGCGAGTCAGAGCGAGTCGAGAGCGAATTGTTTTCAGTCGCGCGCGCCGTGGATGCGTCCAAACAGCTGCGTGACGCCCTGGCCGACCCGCGGTTGCCCACCGAGCGCAAGCAGATGCTGCTCAACGAGCTGCTCAAAGGCCGGGCGTCCGCTGTGACCGTCAATTTCCTGGCTCTCCTGGCTGCGCAAGGTCGGAGCGGGGACTTGGGGGCCATCGTCGAACGCCTGGTGGAGAAAGCGGCTGCCTCCCGCGAAAAGGTTGTCGCCGAGGTTCGCTCGGCCGTGCCACTCGACCAGGCAACCATCGACCGACTCACCGCGGCCATCGGCAAAGCCACCCGGAAGCGAGTCGAGGTGAAGGCGATCGTCGACAGCGACCTCTTGGGCGGAATAGTCGCCCAGGTGGGCGACGTCGTTATCGACGGCTCGATACGCCATCGTCTGCAAAGCATGCGTGAGACGCTTCAGAGGCGCTGAGGGAGAAACATGGCACAACTGTCCATCGAATCCGCCGACATCACCGCCGCCCTGCGCAAGAGCTTGGAGGGCTGGTCTCCTAGCCTGACCCAGGAGACCGTCGGATACGTGGCATCGGTCGCCGACGGGGTGGCCAGGGTGAAGGGGCTTCCGTCGGCCATGGCCTCCGAGCTGCTGGAGTTCCCCGGCGGTCTGTTGGGGGTGGCTCTCAACCTCGACGAGGAATCGATTGGGGTCGTGCTCATGGGCGAGTCCAACCACGTCGAGGAAGGCGCCACGGTTCGTTCCACCGGCAGGGTTCTCGAGATCGGGGTCGGCGACGAGCTCTTGGGCCGGGTTATCGATGCCCTCGGCAACCCCCTCGACGGCAAGGGCCCGATCAACACCAAGCAGCGACGCCGACTCGAGGTGCAAGCGCCGACGGTCGTGCAAAGGCAACCGGTGAAGGAGCCCTTGCAGACGGGCATAAAGGCCATCGACGCCATGACTCCGATTGGTCGCGGCCAGCGGGAGCTGATCATCGGCGACCGCCAGACGGGCAAAACCGCCGTGGTGGTCGACACGATCATCAACCAGAAGGGCCAAGGGGTCAAATGTATCTATGTGGCCATCGGGCAGAAGGCGTCGACGGTGGCAGAGGTGGTCGCCGCACTGGAGAAGCACGGTGCGCTTCCCTACACGGTGGTCGTCAACGCCTCGGCGGCGGCGCCGGCCGCTCTGCAGCTCTACGCCCCCTATGCGGGCTCGGCGATCGGCCAGCATTGGATGTATAACGGCGAGCACGCCCTCGTCGTCTTCGATGACCTGAGCAAGCAGGCGGTGGCTTACCGCGCGATATCGCTGTTGCTGCGGCGGCCACCGGGCCGCGAGGCCTACCCAGGCGACGTCTTCTATCTCCACTCCCGGCTCTTGGAGCGGTGCGCCAAGCTCTCCAACGAATTGGGCGGAGGCTCGCTGACCGGCCTGCCGATCGTCGAGACCAAAGCGGGCGACGTCGCCGCCTACATCCCCACGAACGTGATCTCCATCACCGACGGTCAGATTTTCTTCGAGACCGACCTGTTCTATTCCGGGGTGCGGCCGGCCATAAATGCCGGCATATCGGTTTCTCGGGTGGGGGGCAATGCTCAGACCAAGGCCATGAAAAAGGTGGCGGGTCCGCTGCGGATCAACCTGGCCCAGTTTCGTGAGCTGGAGGCCTTCGCCCAATTCGGATCCGAGCTCGACTCTGCAAGCCAGGCCCAGCTCGAGCGCGGGGCGAGGGTGGTAGAGGTGCTCAAGCAGCCCCAGTTCGCTCCGGTCGCGGTCGAAGAGCAGGTGCTCTCGATCTATGCCGTCACCAACGGTTTCATGGACAAGGTACCGGTCGCCGATGTCCGCCGCTTCGAGTCGGAGCTGGGCACCCATATGCGGAGCCGCCAGCCGCACCTCTTGGCAGCCATCGCCGATGGTGAATTGGGCGATACCGCTGCCCTCGATGCGTCCATCGTCGAGTTCGCCGCCGCTTTCGCGGCCAAGGAGTAGCCACCGGTGGCATCCGCTGAGCTACGCCTCATCCGCCGCCGCATCCGCTCGGTGCAGGCGACCAAGAAGATCACCCGGGCCATGGAGCTGATCGCGGCCTCGCGGATCGTCAGAGCGCAACTCCGAGTTCGACAGTCGGTGCCGTACACCCAGAAGATGACCGAGGTGATCCGCAACGTCGGGCGGGCGGCGGGCAGCACCAAGCATCTACTCCTAGAACGACGCGAGGTCCGCACTGTCGGAGTTGTCGTCGTCACCTCCGATCGTGGGCTGGCGGGTGCCTACAACTCCGGGATCATTCGTATGGCAGAGGCCCGCCTGATCGGACATCGACGCGCCGGGCGAGACGTACGCCTGTACGTGGTGGGCAAAAAGGCTCAGACGTACTTTCGATTCCGCGGGTACCAAATCGACAGGGCCTTCCTCGGAGTCACCGACACTCCCGGCTACGGCGACGCACGGGCGATAACCAGGGTGGTGATCGATGCTTTTGCCATCGGCGAGGTCGATGCCGTTGAGGTCTTCTTCACCCACTTCGTGTCCGGGCTGACTCAGGCTCCAACCCGGTTCGACCTGCTTCCGATCGAGCCTCCGGCCGGCGAGAGCGGCCCGTCGATCGACTACGCGTACGAGCCTGCAGCTTCCGAGATTCTCGATCGCATACTGCCTCGTTACGTCGAGGCAGGGATCTTCGGCATGTTGTTGGAGAGCTCGGCCTCGGAGCACGCCTCTCGCCAGCGGGCGATGAAGGCGGCCACCGACAACGCCACCGATCTGACGAAGGTGCTGGTCCGCACGGCGAACCAGGCCCGGCAGGCCGAGATCACCACCGAAATCTCGGAAATCGTCGGGGGTGCCGAAGCCCTCGTGAAAGGCTGAAACATGGCAACCAAGAGCTCCGGTCGAGTAGTCAAGGTCAACGGCCCGGTGGTGGACGTCGAGTTCGCCAAGGGCGAGCTTCCCGAGATCCTCCACGCTCTCGAGGTCGACCTCGTCATCGATGGCAGGAAGGAGACCGTCATTTGTGAAACCGCCCAGCACCTGGGAGGCAACCGGGTGCGGGCAGTGGCGATGAAGTCGACCGACGGCCTTGTGCGGGGTACCGAGGTCCGTAACACCGGCGGCCCGATCTCGGTGCCGGTCGGACCGAAGACCCTCGGTCATCTCTTCAATGTATGGGGTGAGGCGCTGGACGTGCCCGCCGGCTCGATCACCTTCGACGAGCGGTGGCCGATTCACCGCACCCCCCCCCGATTCGAGGACGTCGAGCCGCAGACCACTCTGTTCGAGACTGGAATCAAGGTCATCGACCTCCTCGGGCCTTACGTCCAGGGCGGCAAGATCGGCCTGTTCGGTGGGGCCGGCACCGGCAAGACCGTGATCATCCAGGAGATGATCCGCCGGGTGGCCCAGCAGCACGGCGGCGTTTCGGTATTCGCCGGGGTGGGGGAACGAACTCGTGAGGGCAACGACTTGTTCCTCGAGATGAAAGAGTCTGGGGTGCTCGAGAAGACGGCGTTGGTGTTCGGGCAGATGGACGAGCCCCCGGGGGTGCGCCTGCGAGTCGGTCTGGCGGCGCTCTCGATGGCGGAGTACTTCCGGGACGAGATGCGTCAGGACGTGCTCTTGTTCATCGACAACATCTTCCGGTTCACCCAGGCGGGTTCGGAGGTCTCCACGTTGCTCGGGCGGATGCCGTCGGCGGTGGGATACCAGCCCACCCTCGCCGACGAGATGGGTTTCCTCCAAGAGCGGATAACTTCGCTCAAGGGCAAGTCGATCACCTCAATCCAGGCCATCTACGTGCCCGCCGACGACATCACCGACCCCGCTCCCCACACCACCTTCGCCCACCTCGATGCCACCACGGTGCTGACCCGGCGGTTGGTGGAATTGGGCATCTACCCGGCCATCGATCCCCTCGACTCGACCTCTCGGGTCCTCGATCCCCAGTACATCGGCCTCGAGCACTACGAAGTGGCCAGGTCCGTCCAACGCATCCTCCAGCGCTACAAGGACCTCCAGGACATCATCGCCATCCTCGGAATCGACGAGTTGTCCGAGGAGGACAAGCTGGTGGTGGGCCGCGCCCGCCGGATCCAGAGGTTCCTGTCCCAGCCGTTCTTCGTCGCCGAGCAGTTCACCGGCATGCAGGGCAAGTGGGTGCCGATGGAAGAGGCGGTCCGCGATTTCAAGATGATCGTCGACGGTGAGGTGGACAGCCTTCCCGAACAAGCCTTCTACATGGTGGGCGGCATCGAAGAGGTAAACGCCAAGGCCGCCGACCTCGCCAAGGTCCCAGCATGACAAGCGAACCCAGGGTTCTGGGTAGTACCCAGTACTACCCAGCGCCCACAGATCAACCGTGGGCTGGTCGCGCTCGATGAGTTTTCGCGTCGACGTCGTTTCACCGGAGGCGATCATCTGGTCGGGGACGGCGGAATTCCTCGTTGCTCGGACCACCGAGGGAGAGATCGGGATCCTCACCGGGCACGAGCCCTTGATGGCGGCGCTGGCAACCGGCGCCGTGGTCGTTCAAAGCGGCACCGAGACGATCACCATCGGTGTGCATGGTGGGTTCATGCAGGTGGTCGCCGATCAGGTGACCTTGCTTACCGACCGAGCCCAACTCGCCTCCGGAGGTCGGGACGATGCTCGCCAGGTCGCCAAAGGCCTCGTCGAGTAGTCGGGCGTTGGCCGTCCGTTCCGATGGTCCTCTCCACAGCGGATGGGCCAGGGGATGATCAGAGTCGCGAGGCCAATACCTGTACCTGACCCGGAAAGCCGCTCCGAAGAGCGCTGCTGATCACCGGAAAGAAGAGCGACGCCAGCAAACCCACCGACCTGACGTCGAGCCTCACTTCCACCCTGCTGTTGGCGAGTCGAACCTCGATTACGCCGGCCAATTCAGGGGAGTCGATCTCCAACGTCATGAGTTCGCCGGGTTTGGAATCCACGACCCGGGTCTCTCCCGCGAAGGTGCGGCCGCCCGCGGTCGCACCGAATCGGTAGCCAGCCAGTGTGCCGTCCGGGCTGGTGCGGACATCGAAGACCCGTTCGACTCCCCCGATGGCCGCCCAGGTGTCGGGGTCCTGCAAGGAGGCCCAGGCGTCACTCGGTTTCGCGGTGATTTCGATGCTGTGCCGGAAGCTCTCCGATGGCATCGCCTGAGAGTAGAACCCGAGTCGAGTCGCGGTCGACGGCTAAGGTCGCATCTCCGATGCCCGGTCTCCTGGCCTTCCATGCCCATCCCGACGACGAGGTTATTTCCACGGGAGGAGTCCTTGCCAAGTACGGCGAGCAGGGCCACCACATCGTGGTCGTGACGGCCACCGACGGCGCCGAGGGTGAGGTTCACAACTACGAAGACCCCGACCCTATCAAGGCGCGCCTCGCCGAGGTGCGGGCCGAGGAGATCGCCGCCGCCTTGGGGATTCTGGGCGTGGCCAACCACCATTTCCTCGGTTACCGCGACTCAGGGATGATGGGTACCGACGCCAACCATCACGACCAGGCGTTCTGGCGAGCGGATTTCATGGAAGCCAACGCCCGGTTGGTGTCGTTGGTTCGTAGCCACCAACCCGAGGTGATGATCGTCTACGACCCTTTCGGCGGATACGGGCATCCTGATCACATTCAGGTGCATCGGGTGGGGATGGCGGCATTCTTCGGCGCCTCCGATCCCGGTCGCTTCAAATGCGCCAACGGCGAGGAGCCTTGGGCGCCGCGCAAGCTATATATGACCACCTGGCCGCGTAGCCGGGCCATCCGGATGGGGGAGGCGCTGTTGGCGGCGGGGCGGATCACTCCCGACGAAGCCGAAGAATGGAAAGGGGAAGGCACCCCCGACGAGGACGTCACGACCTGGATCGACGTGCTGCCGTACGTTGATCGGAAGATCAAGGCGTTGCGGGCGCACCGCAGCCAGATACCGGAGGACTGGTTCTTGCTGGCGGTGCCCAAGGAGGCTGCACCGGAGATGTTCGGCAGGGAGTCGTATATGCGAGTCTTCTCCCGAGTGGAGGCTCCATTTCGAGAGGATGACCTGTTCGCCGGCTTGAGATGAGACCATTCGTTTCTGCACATTGTGCAGGATCCGACGGATATGCCGTTTTCTGCACATTTGTGCAGGATCTGATGATCCGTCGATCTATTAAAGGGCGTGGCGGATGGACCAAAGATCGGGGAAGAGTGGGTTGAAGAGCGTCTCGCGGAGATAGGCGGCACCGGGGGACCCACCCGTCCCGCGTTTGTTGCCGATGGTCCGCTCGACCATCTTCACGTGCCGGTAGCGCCACTCCTGCAAACCCTCGTCGAAGTCGGTCATCGATTCGAACAGGATCACCAGGTCGGGTCGGTCTCGATACAACCGGAGAAGCTCCTCGGCGCGCTGGCCGGGATCAGCGCCTTGGTGGCGGAGAAAGGCGTCCAAGGCGTCGGCCACGGAAGGCGCGGCCAGGCGTTGCTCCAAAGCGGCTCGCTCGGGCGACCCCTCCGGGTGCCAGGCCATTAGCTCGGGTCGCTTGTAGCCGAGCTGGAACTCGAGCTCGCGGAACTGGGCCGATTGAAATCCCGAAGCAGATTCCAACCGGTCACGGAATGCCGTGAAGCGCATCGGAGTCATGGTTTCGAGGATGTCGAGCTGGCCGACCAAGGTCTTCATCACCGTGCGTACCCGCTTCCAGGTAGCAAGCGACCCGTAGAGGTCGCCGGCAGTCATTCGATCGATGATCTCGTCGAATTCGTGGAGGAGCAGCTTGAACCACAGTTCGTAAACCTGGTGGATGATGATGAACAGCATTTCGTCGTGATCCTGAGGGTCCGAACGCGAATGCTGGAGGGCTAGGAGTTCTGGTAATCCGAGATAGGCTCCGTAGGTCAGGTCCACCCCCCCAGTCTGGCAAAAGCGGCCGGACGACGACGAGTACCTGCCAGACTTTCCCGGTGCTCGTAGTCCGCGACCTTCGCCTGGAAGTGGGCCCTCGGGTTCTCCTCGACGGAGCCTCTTTCAGTATCCAACCCGGGGACAAGGTCGGTCTGGTGGGAAGGAACGGCGCCGGCAAGACCACGCTGCTGAGAACCCTCACCGGCCATGTGAGCCCGGCCGCCGGGACCGTCGTCCGGTCGGGCAACCTCGGCTACTGCTCCCAGGAGGCCGCCCTACCCGACCTGGAGCGCCCCGACATGACCGCCCTCGAACGGATACTGGCCGCTCGTGACATCGGGGCCATGTTGAGGCGGCTGGAGGAGACTCGTCGAAAGATCGAACGCAACGTTGGTGATGCCCGTGACCGGGCCATCCAGAAGTTCGCCCGCCTCACCGACGAGTTCGACGCCAAGGGCGGGTATGTCGCCGAAGCCGAGGCCAAGGGAGTGGCGGCGGCTCTCGGAATTGGCAATGACGAGCTCACCCAGGCGGTGGCGACGATGTCGGGCGGGCAGCGCCGGCGGGTGGAGCTGTCGCGCATTCTCTTCGCCGAGACAGAGACCCTCCTCCTGGACGAACCCACCAACCATCTGGATCTTGATGCCAAGGCCTGGCTCGTCGAGTACCTGGCCGGGTATCGGGGGGGGGTGCTGTTGGTCAGCCACGACCTGCCCCTGCTCGACGAGGCCATCACCTCGGTGCTATCCGTTGAGGACGACCAGCTCGAGGCCTACCGAGGCAACTATTCCCATTTCCTCGTGGAGAGGGAGCGGCGTCGCCGGCAGAAGGAGCGGGAACGGAGGCACCAGGACGAGACGATCGAGCGCCTCGAGTCCAACATCCGCCGTTTCAAGGGGTCGACCGAGAAGATGGCGAAGGTGGCTCGGGCAATGGAAACCCGGGTTGACCGGTTGAAGAACGAGTTGGTGACGGTGCAGAAACGGGGCAAATCGGTCAAGCTGCGCTTTCCACAACCGGCGCCGTCGGGACGGACCCCTTTGCGCGCTTCCGGTCTTGCCAAGGCCTTTGGCGACAACCTCGTGTTTGTCGACGTCGACGTCGACGTCGACAGGGGAGAAAGGCTCCTAATCATTGGCCTGAACGGAGCCGGCAAGACCACCCTTCTCCGAATCCTCGCTTCGGTTGAGACTTCCGACCTGGGCGAGGTGACGCTCGGTCACAACACCTCCCTGGGGTATTACGCCCAAGAGCACGAACAGATCCGGCCCGCCGTTTCGGTGCTCGACCACCTGCGAGCCGTGTCCGACCAACCCGATCAGATCCTTCGCACCGTTCTCGGGCATTTCTTGTTGGCCGACAAGATCGACCAGGACGCCGGCACTCTCTCGGGGGGGGAGAAGACCAAGCTTGCCCTCGCCCAGGTGGTGATGGCCCGCGCCAACGTGCTGTTGCTCGACGAGCCCACCAACAACCTCGACCCGCAGGCCAAAGAGGCTCTCCTGGCGGCCCTAAGTCAGTATCAGGGCACCATCGTCTTGGTGAGCCACGACACCGATTTCGTGGCCGCGCTCGGACCGGACCGCGCCATCATGATGCCGGAGGGCAAAACCGTCTTCTTCGACGAATCCCTCCTGGAGCTGGTCGCCCTGGCCTGACCGTTGGCGCAGAACCGGACGCGGCTGCCCCCCCGGGATATTCAAACGACCGTCAGGGGCCGGGTTACGTGGCGGCGGCGAAGCCCAGCATTGCTATACCGGCCAACACCACCAGAATGAACACCAAGAAACCGATGACCACCACCGGGATGAGCACGGTGACGGCGGCCGCCCCGTCCGAAACCTTGTTGATCTCCTTAACCGCTCTGATGGCGAGCACGACCGACCAGATCCCACCAATCCAGCCCAGGAAGGGGATCAGACCAAGGGCAGAAGGGGCGGAGGCGTAGCCGAGGCCGCGGAACAGTTCGACGTATTGCCCTTGTCCTTTGAATAGTCTCCCGATCAAGAAGATGACGCCGGTAAAGATGGCGAGGCCGATGACCCCACCGATAAAACCGCCGATGATCCGGCCGAAGAAGCCACCTGCCCCTGTGACGCTCGAGATCAAGCCGGCAACCGCGGCCACGACGATGGCCTGACCCGTAGCCGCCTGGTCGGACCCGATCTCCGCGTAAACGCCCTCCTTCAAGGTCACCGCCCGCTGCACACGATCCAGGATCACGTTGAAGTCCACGCTTCTGCCTCCCTCCGGCTAGCTATGAGTGCCGTTCAGTGTGACACGTCCCGGCCGGTCGTGCCCGCAGCCAGGGCCTTCAGTTTCGCCATCCACAGCCCGCCCAATTCCCCGAATGGCTCTCGGCCGGCTTCCACCTCGGGGCGAAGAAGCGCGACCGACTCGAGCGCTTTGGCGACCAAATCTGGGGGGTAACCGTATCGGACCTGATGGTCGAGGAACTCGTCCTCGTCGACCACCTCGACCGTACCGTCCTGGCGGCGGACGATGTCCAGGTCGAGGTCGAGCATGGTCACAAGGTCGGGTCTCACCCAGACGGCCGGAGAGGCGATATCGACATAGACCCCGATGTGGTACCAGGGATCGTTGACGATCAAGGCCCACCAAGCGTCGCGGGGTATCAACTGCACGAACGGCGTCGGGAAGGAGATGGGGGGTTCGGACCCCCGCTGGGCCACGGTGGGCACCGGACCTCCCAGCCAGGTCCCGTACTCGTCTTCCCCCAGTTGGATCAGGTCGAGTCGCCAATGCGGGCGGTCGGGATACTTGAGGTACTGAACGGTGACCGGGGGCATCGCCGCCGACGATACTCAGAGTGGTGAAAGAGCTGATCGCCTTCGTCCAGGGGGAGCTCTCCGCTCGAGCTGACCCGGCCAAAGCGGGTCCGATGGCCGCCTATATGAAGACCGCCATGCCCTTCTACGGCATCCCCACCCCGGAACGCCGCGAGGTTGCTCGAGCACTTCGCCGGTCGTATCCGCCCATGACGAACGACGAATACCGGCGACAGGTGCTGGCGTTGTGGGGTCTTCCCCACCGTGAGGAGAAGTACCTGGCGATCGGGGTGGCCATCAGCAACAAGGAGTTCATCGGCAAGCAGAACCTCGACCTCTACGAACGGCTGATCAGAGAGGGGCAATGGTGGGATTTCGTCGATGGCGTGGCCGCCGACCTGGTCGGTGCGGTTTTGGCCTCTGACCGCCTCGAGATCGCGCCGGCTATGAGGAGATGGATCGACGATCCCGACATGTGGATTCGGCGGACCGCCATCCTCAGCCAGATCCGGCACAAGGCCAACACCGACGAGAGGATGCTCTTCGACTTTTGTCGGCGGCGGGCCAACGAGAAGGAGTTCTTCATACGCAAGGCGATCGGTTGGGCATTGCGTGAATACGCCAAGGTCGAACCGACCGCCGTGAGGGGATTTCTCGCCTCGCACGGCCAGAAACTGTCGGGTCTGTCGGTGCGGGAGGCGGCCAAGCACCTGTGAGGTAACGTTCCGCCGATGCCCATGTATATGCGGCTTGGCGAGGTTCCTGCCAAGCGTCATACCCAGTTTTGGAGGGACGGCCGCCTCCTCACCGAGCAGGTCTCCGGGTTGGAAGGGTTCTCTGGTAACTACTCGATCCTTTATCACGTCGAGACCCCCTGCCGGGTGAAGGCGGTCGGGTCTTTCGAGCTCATTCACAAGACCGAATGGTTGCCCGATGCCCACCAGCACCATCTTCTCAACACCGCCTCGTTGCCGGCCGGGGGCGATCCCATCGAAGGGCGAAAGCTGCTCATGTGGAACGACGATGTGGAGATCTGGTTCTGCCGGCCGGAGCGGCCGATGGACTTCTACTACCGGAACGGCGAGGGGGACGAGGTCATCTTCGTCCACCAAGGGGGAGGGCAGCTCCAGTCGATCTACGGCGATCTGTCGTACCGGGAAGGTGACTACGTCGTCATCCCCCGCGGCACCACCTACCGCTTGGTACCGGAGGGCGACCAGAAGTACTTAGTTTTCGTGACCCCCGGACAGATCGAGATACCTCGTCGCTACCGCAACGAGTACGGCAACCTGCTCGAGCACGCCCCCTATTACCACCGCGACCTGCACGGACCGACCGAGCTGCGTACCCACGTCGAGCAAGGTGAGTTCTCGGTCAAGGTGAGGGTGAGAGGGGGGTATCAGACCTACCTGCTCGACTACCACCCCTTCAACGTCGTGGGTTGGGACGGCTACGTCTACCCCTGGTCGTTCAATATCGCCGACTTCGAACCCAAGGCCGGCCGGATCCATCAACCTCCCCCCGCCCACCAGACCTTCGAAGGCCCCGGGTTCGTGATCTGCTCGTTCTGCCCCCGGCAGCTGGATTGGGATCCGCAGGCTGTGCCGATTCCTTACAACCACTCCAACCTCAACTCCGACGAGATGATCTACTACGTGTCGGGGGATTTCTCCTCGCGGAAGGGCATCGAGGTCGGGTCGATCACCCTCCACCCCTACGGGATACCCCACGGTCCCCAACCGGGGCTAGCGGAGAAATCGCTAGGCGCGACCAACACTCGGGAGTTGGCCGTCATGTGCGACACCTTCCGGCCGCTTCGCCTGTCGGAGTTCTGTCGGCCGATCGACAACCTCGACTACATGTTCTCCTGGTACACCACTCCCGACGTTCCCAAGGATCAGATGCCCACCATCGCCTAGGCGCGATCGGGCTCCACTCACCCCGCCCCCCCCCGAACCCAACCCAACCCGTCTCCCTCCCCCCCCTCCCACTGTTCTGGCGCGCTAAGTACGACCTATAGGTCGTTGTGAACTTTCAGGTGATCGCTGACAGGTATCTCGCGGGACATCGCTGACACTTAGGCCATCGACCTTGGGAGGTTTTGATGGC